>ULOF01028882.1_pt1 | contig 21781 bp, 16 predicted proteins | sample 1952371 | NCBI WGS metagenome assembly ULOF01 (sample SAMEA4835597, study PRJEB28245) | human gut metagenome | biome: gut microbiome; material: fecal sample | place: Denmark | collected 2008 | reverse complement strand
CATCCTGTGGAAGCACAACCGTTATGACATATGCATTTTCACCATATAACCGCTCCAGCAGCAATGCCTTTTTCCTGTCTGTCCGGTATTGGTCAATCTGATAATATTCCACGATATAAGGAACATATCCCGTATATAACCGAACCATTTCTTCCAAATATTTTTTTGTGCCACGAATCGCATATAACCGGCTTCCGTTTTCCAGCAGGTAAATCATCTGCTCCCGGTTCCAGACAGCCCGGTTATCCATGTCAGACCACGAAGCCAGCCATTCCAGCATCTCTCTGCTGGCAAAAGCAGGATACAGCATGTGAGGAGAGTCAGAAATTCTCTGGCTCATATCACTGTATATCCATTGGAAAATACTCAGATACCGGAACAGAAAACTATTTTGCTCAGAAGAATTTGCATAAACCTCTGGCAGAAAGGAAAGCCAGGATTCCGTCTGAAAAAAAATCTGTATTTCCGGAAAATCTGCCACATCCAGGTTAACTCCCACACTCTTTATTGCCAAAAACAAGTATCTGCCGGTTAGCTGTCCTAACAGACAGTCAAGAGCCGCTTCACCAGCCGCCACCTGCCCATCCAGCTCATATTCCCCGCTGCATACAAGGGAAAATGCTTCCAGCTTTTCCTCCATTGCCAGTTCTTCACACATAGCCATCTGCCGGATATCCCACTTTTTGCCTTTCCACATAACAGCTTCCTGCTCTGCGGTAAATATCCAGGCATGTACTGCATATTCTCCCCGCCCTTCATACTGTATATGAAGCCTTGACCATGCAGTCTGCCTTCCTCCACTGTCCATCCAGCCGGAACACAGATACTCCGCCTGTGTGAAAAAATCCGTTTCTTTATTTAGTAAAAAATAATTTTTACTACTCATATACTCTGCCCCTTTTACACTTCATCCATCAAAATACACCGTATCTGTATATTTTCCAAATATGCCATTCCATGGGACGGCACATGAATATCCCTGTTATTATCCCGTATTACACCTTTCCCCCCCGCATGAATGTCCAAAGCACGGACTCCTGCTGTCTCAGGCAATGTATCAACAAAACCAAACACCCTGCTGTAAACAACGGTTTTCCCAAAATCCATATTTTCCTCAAAATATCTTTTTATATGTTCTTCAAGCTTTTCCTCCACCTGGAAATACCGACTTTTCACCGCTACCTCCAACCGTATGGAAATACCGATATATTCCGGACTTTTTACAAGAATCTGTGTACCCAGCATCTTCTTTTTTTCCAGCAGCCGGATAATATTCCTGTCATAAATGTTTTTTCGTAATATACGCTGTCCATTTGTAAAGGGCTGTACCACTACCTCCAGACTGTTTTCCTCTATATCAGAGGGAAATACTTTTACTTTTTTAATTCTAAGTCCCGATGCTTTTTTGATAATCTCTTCATAATCCTCTCTGGTCACCGCCCTGCTTTTCTCTCTGCTTTTTTCCTTGTACCGTTCCAGACAGGCATCTACCGTCTCCGGATTCCTTCCACCAGAAGCCGGCAATGGATTATGAAGCCGCACGGCATGCTTTTTCCGGTCAAATCCAAACATCTGGTTTTTCTGGACATTTCCTCTGCTTCCTGCACAGGTGGCATAGGACACAATCCTTATCTTTCCCTTTGGCATGATTCCCTGCCTTCCATTTCCAAACCGCAGGATTCCTTTCTCCTCATCCAGCACAAAAACACGCTCCGCTTTTCCCACCCTTGCAAAATCCGAAACCTGGCTCCATGGTATATAATACCCCTGGTTTCTGTCCTCTTCCACCCAGACCCTGAAGCAGGAACCCTGCACACCTTCGTCCGGAAGATAAAACTGCTGCTCCGGCAGTCCGTTTCCATAAAATATAAATGCTTCTCGGGAAAGCCCACTAAGCTTCGATATCAGACAAATGGTAACCATACCCGATATTCCACGAAACACCTCACCGTCAAATACAAAATGCCTTTTTTCTTCCTGGACATAGGAGGAGAATCCCCGAAGCTGCCGAAACCCTTTTTCCTCTCTGACATAAACGACCGTATCTGCATTCACTGCAAGCCAGGAATCTGCAATCACCTCGTAAAACTCCATTCCTTCTATCTGCAAAGTATATTCCCTGCATTCCATCTTCGTATCCCTTTGCACAAAGGGAAGCATATTAAAATAAATTCCCTTCAGAAGAGGCGCTGTATCATACTCTCCGACAGTCTTGAGCCGAAGCCGGTACTCCGTTTCCAGCTTCCCCATCCTTCCATTCAGACGGAACTGCAGCATTCCCGTCTGCAGCAGTCCAAAAGTAGAATCGCTTATTATGTCACAGAACCGATACCTTTCGCCGTCATAATACTGAAGCTGCACCTCCACAAAGGGGATAAACTCATTCCGCGCCACGGGATTCCGGCTCACCGGATAAGTATCTGCCAAATCAAAATATAACGTGTGCACCATTTCCCCATCCAGTTCATACTGTAAGCGGATATCATAGTATGCACCATCCTCTGGATTTTCACCAAAGGGATAAAAAGACAGGCCTCCCTCATCCCACAGTACATGCTCCTTTTCCACATACAGGCTCTGTTCCGCCTCGAATACCAGGGTATCCACCAATACCTTCGTTCCCTTAGCCAGCCAGAAAGCTTCCTCTATCCCCTCTGCCCTGGCAAAAACCCTTGCCGCCTGAAGCCCCTCTGGCTGCATTCCCAGCAAATTTAAAAACGCCAGTTGATGGGAATGCCCCATCTGCTCTAAATGGAACTGCTGCGCCTCAGTCATATATGCAAAAAGCTCCAGCAACGCCATTCCACTGTCTGCCGGATTATAGTTTGTCCATTCCGGATATATATCTTGTATACTCTCCCTTGCTCTGTCTACAATCTCTCCAAAGCCCGGGGTCTCCATTTCTTCTAATGTCAGCATAGCCATTCACTCCTGTCTCACATCTCTTCCCCTGCTATCATTTCAATTTCGTGTTCTCCTCCTGCTCCTAATACATAACATCCTCCAAGGGATTCATCCTTTAAACTGATATGTTTCACATACAGGATTTCTTCCATCTGGCTGCACAAATTTTCAATCTGCAGCACCGATGGCAGAAGGCCAATTCTCCATCCTGTTCCATCAAAGTTACCGGTGACCGGATTTAAAAATGCATTTATTCTCTGAATAAGCTTTTCCCTGAACTGGAACGGTCTGACGGAATCCTTTGCCACCACTTCCATATAAAGCTTCATTGACACCCATTCCGGCTTCACGATATGAAGACGTCCCTCATCATAAATCCGTCGGTCTATATGAGGAAGCAGACACTGATAAACCCGTTCTCTCACATATTCAAAATGCTTTTCCTCCTCCGTTTCCGGAAGCACTGCCAGGGTAATATGCCCCGGCACCCGGTCTCCTTTTTCATTTCTACCGGAAAAACACCTCACCTGTAACAGATTTCTTATTTCATGTAAAACAATATCCTCAAAATCGGCTGCCGTCACTGCCCTTCCACGATGTCTTAAAAATGCCGCCATCCTTCTGGCTGCCTGCTCACTGTTTTCCCCGTCACAGCCTCCTGCCATGACATCATAATTCGTCACCCCGTTAATAAAACCAATGCTGCGCTCCATTTGTGTTATGGCACCGGCTGGGAGGTTTCCGCTTTTTCCACTTCCCATTCCTGTGGCTGCGGTAGTAGAATTTATATAAATTCCGGTAATAACCGGAAAACCTCTACCCTCATTCTCTTTTCCATCCCGTTCCCTGACAATACGGAGCCAATACCCCGGGCAGCCAAAAAATTCCTGCCTGACAAAGGAATGTTCTCTATAAATAGTTACCAGCCCCGTCCTGGAAAGCTGTCTGGTTTCATCCTCTACACGCAAAGGCTTCCAGCCATCTTTGCCATAATACTCATAGTGATATCTGGCATGGTCATTCTTCCTATCCCCCTTTACCACAAATAACAGGCGGATTCCTTCCTCGCCCAGCGGCTTTGAAAAGGAGAGATACAGCATTTCATTGTCCGGAAAACAATTATAAAATGGGGAAAAATCCCGGAAAGTTTTTAATTCTTTTGTTTCATAATGATTGACACAACAGGCAAAATCCGGCAGCATTCCGCTTTCCGGTGACCGGTAATGTACCGTCAGATTTTTTATTCTGGGCACAATATAAATTCCATCCATGGAATATAAATTTGTCATTTTGGCTATCCGGATTCGTATACAATAGCTTTCTCTGGCAGTGAGCAAAAATGGAGCAATGTCTTCCGGACAGATAAATTTTACCGACATATCCTGTTCTCCGGAATTTTCCCGGAATATCGCTTCGTAGCCTCCGGTATCTGGTATTCTGGTCCATCCAAAGCCGTTATAATATTCCCATATCACTGAATCAATTTTGATATCCACCGGCTCCGGTTCCCTGAATTCCGAGTGGTGCATAATATTATGCCACTTCACAGGCAGCTCAGGTGATTTCAATTCTCCCGGATATTCCAGAAAATCCAGTCTGAAATTCAATTCCAGCAATGCCCCCTTTTTAGAAAATGCTTCTTCCAGGGAAATGTATACCTCACCATAGGGAAACGGATGGTCTCCAAAAGGGAGAAAATTCTCCCTTTCCATCTCCATATTTCCGTCATATACTACCTCCGGAGCCAAAAAACTTCCACTGCTGCTAAGAGAAAGCCCCGGAAAAGAAATCTGGCTTAAGGGAGGCATATCCGGTATTTTCATTTGCAGCCAGAAACTGTTCTTTCCCTGTATCACTGTCCGCTCAAAAGGAGGCATGGACGTATCCTTATGCAGATATACCCTGCCCTCCTCATAGCGGAATCCCGGGAACTCCACAAAGCCTTTCCTGCTGTAATAGGACCATGTAATCCGGTTCATTAAAAAGTCTTCCTGCTCTTTTTTCCGGATATTTCGGGAAAGGTGAAAATCAAGTGCAATTTCCCCCTCTGTCGTTATTCCAAACAACACATCATGCCCAATATAAAAAATATGGGACTGCCCTTTTCCCCCCTGCTGTACCTTAATCGGAAATTCCAGAGGCTGGCTGATGTAATCGCTGAATCCATTGACATAATACACACGGCTTAATCTGGCAGGAGATACATATAGTGCTTCCCTCGTTTCAAAAATAACCGGTTCCTCTCCCTCTGCCTTCCCGATTACCCGTTCTCCTTCCTTTATCCAGCTTCCCGGTACCTCATCATTTACAGTGGAAAAGGTGACATAGCCTGACGCCTCATCCGGCGGCAGGGGTTCCAGTCCCAGCAGATTATAAAACTGTAGCTGGTATTTTGAGGGAAGCCTGTAAAACCGCTTTAATGTGTCTCCCATCATATCCGCAAAGAGCAGTCCAAGAGCCGTGCCCATATCCGGCTGTTCTGTGTCAAAGCTCCATTCCGGTGTATAGGAAAGGGAACGGTTTTTTATTGTATTAACTGTGTCATCAGACTTCTCTTTTAGGAAATCAGATACTGCCACTTTTCTTCCCTCCTAATTAACCTTTACCATGGAACCTTTTATCTCTGTCATTCTGCCACCATCTATTTTCATGGAACCACCTGCCTTTAATTCCGTCATATCTCCTTCCATTTCCAGCTTTTGTGTCTGTATCCGAAAATTCTGTTTTCCCTTTTCCTCAATCCGGTCTGACTCTATGGTAATCTTTTTCCCACCATCCATTACCACAACATCCTTTTCACCAGCCGTCAGAACAAGCTTATTTTTTGCAAGGATATGCAGGCTGCCTTCTGCCACATCTATCTTAAATCCGTTTTCTTCTTTTTCATCAAACAGAGAGATACATTGTGCCGCATCATCCATTTCCATATGCAGCCTGTTATTGGTGTAAATCTGTATCTTTGCAGATTCTTCGTCGTCATCAAACACAATCTCATGGTTACCCTTTGTCCGGATTCTCTTTATGGTATTCTTTTCTCCAGCCGTATCAGCAGGCAGGGTGTCTGCCTGATTCCACAAATTTCCCATAACCACAAGACTATTCTCATCTCCCCCCAGGTTTCCCACCACAACCTCCGTATCTACCTCTGGATGAAAATAAAAGCCATAGCCATTTCCGCAATAGGGGCTTAAAACCGGCAGCCATTTTGTTATGTTTTTTCCCTCCTCACCTGTCAGGAATTGCACCAGAACCTTTCCCGGCTGCTCCGCATTCCAGTTTTCCTTTACCACTGCCCGCATAATATTTTTGTTTTTGCCGGACATATACGGTTCCCTTCTTGCTTCATCCTCTGTCCACCTGTCAGACCGTTCTCCAACCGTAAAGCTTGTCGTAAATCCATCACTGCCAAAGCTGTGACTCACATCCCGGATATAATAGACCCCTTCATCTGAGGCATCCAGACCCTTTATCTCAATATATCTTCCCGGAACAATTTCCGGAAGGCCAACCAGACTGCCGTTTGCCGTCTCATTCTTCTTTTTCTTTTCTGCCACCTTTTTGTCAAGCCAACTGCCCATGGTATCCAAATCCATTCCCTCTCCAAGCTCCCATTCCTCTATCTGGGTTTCTGCAGTCAACGACGGAGTACCTGCCTCCGTCTTAATTTCCGATGAAAGCATATTTCCTGTCTTATTCTCCTGGCAGCTATATACCTTCACCTGCTCATTACAATAGGACTTTCCTCTTTGAAAGGAAACCAGATTGGTTCCCCAATGCAATTGCAAAAAAGCGGCTTCCCCTTCCGATGGCTCTTTAAAATACACATCTCCCCCCACTACAAAAAATTCCCTGTTTGCCCTGCGGCATAATTCCTTTTTAATAAAATCATAATCTGTGCCATTTTGTCGCAGCTGTTCCTTCTTCTCAACCGTATCCACGTGCAGCTCATCATACAGACTGCTGTAATTATCGAGAATCCTGCGAAAAAGATTGGAATAGGTATCTTCATTATGCTTACAGTTTTCCCGTTTGTTTTTCATCAGCAGCTTTCTTAAGTCTACAGCGGTAATTGAAATCACCGGCATTCCTTGATAATTTGTTCTATACTCTGTCACATAGCCCTTGAAAACCGTTGTGAGATTGGAGCCATAGCCTAATGCCACCTTAATTATAGTCCCCACCTTAAAGCTGTCCTTTACCTCCTGCTTAACACTGTGGCTTGCCAAATCAAATGCATTTACAATTTCCAAGCTCAGTCCCGCCGTCTCCTCTGCCGAAAGGGTAACCTGTACATTGTCAACGGCAATCCCCTGGGCTTTTATGATATCCTCTGTGCTATTACCGGTATAAATTGCCATTGCCGGTACCAAAAAATTATCATACGCCGCTGCCAGCTCATCATATGTATATACTGCTGTCATACAATCCTTATTTTTCATGTCCTACTTCCTTATCTATACCCATGAGATATTTACAGCGGCGGCAGTCTCAAGGTCTGCCCCGGAGAAAGCTCCAGCGGATTTAATATTCCATTTTCCTTTGCAATTACCTTCCACTTTTCAGCATCTTCATATTCCTGCGCCGCAATACTCCACAGGGAATCTCCCTGCATCACGGTCTTTATTTTTGTCCGGTCAGGGGATTCTAACGGCGACATCCTTTTACCGGTGGAAATGTCATAAACTGACTTAAAAGTAACATCCACCTTTGCCCGTACCGGCATTCCGTCCGCTAAAAACATGGTATAGCTCTCTTTCACATCTGTTATAACACCGGTAAATTGAATACTTCCCCACGAAAAGGTCACTCTGGGAACCCTGTGCAGCGTCCCGTCTATCAGGGTGAGATTTCTAATCTGCTTTGTGTACCTTGTCACATCTGTTCCTCTCTCTTCGGGATTATTCAGTGTAGGCGGATTATAGGTATTAAAAAAAAGCGTTACATCCAGGGTTGTACTGTTTCCTGCAACATACTGGCCAATGGGACCATCCAGCCCCGGAATATTTTTTTCTGAATACTGAATACTGCTGGACAGGTTATACTCTGAGGGATTAAACTCCACCTGGATGGGTTTTTCCCGCCCCTCCACAATCAGCTTTGCCTTTGTCACTGTATTTCCCATCTCACAACACCACTTTCCATTCTTAATCCAGACCGTATCTTAAGCGTTCCATGCGGATTTCCCTCCTGATATTCTCCATCACCTCCCGGGTAATGGCCTTTGTGGAAACTGCCTTTTCCTCGTGATTCCTGATTTTTAAAAAATACTCCTCCTGGCTGGCTATCCTCCTTTTCAGCTGCACCAGCTCCTCCTCATACTGCTTTAAGGTTTTTCTGGTTTCCTGCCATTCCTCCTGGCTTTTTGTCACCACTCCCAGCTTCTTAAACACATGCACCAGCTGTTTTTTCTCCCCCGGCTGGTTATATATCTGCTCTATCGTCTGAATCAGTTTCCGGTTATCCTGGCTGGTTATCCGCTGATAATACCGGTTCTCGTACCGCTTCATCCTTGTATAAAACTCCTGGGTAACCAGCCGGCTTATATTCTGCCTGACCACTGTACCTCCGGACTCCTTTTTCTGTCTGCGGTAAACCAGGGTCAATCCGAAGGAATTCCCTGACACATCCCTTTGATACTTCTCCGTAATTTTATTTACAAATTCACTGTTTTTTGTCATTCCAGACTGTTTCAACACTGTACATCCGCCTTATTTTAATATTTTAAGCTGTGTATAAGCAATCTCAAAGGTATGGATTAATACCTGTCCGCTTTCTGCATTCAGTTCAGAAACCTCCCATTTGGTAACATGGGCATTCTCTGCCGAATATTTGGTTTCAATCACTCCATGCTGCCCAAGCACCATAATGACAATCCCCTGTTTCAGAAGCATTCCGGGACGAAGCCTTTCCAGCAGGGAATTGCTGTTTTTATAAAAGCCGCCCTCCAGCCGTAATGTCTTAGCTGCCTTTGCCGGTGTTTCCACAATATAGCCGGTAGCATTATGCCCACCCTCTGCTATCACTTCCGTTTCGATATCCATAGTTAGTCCGGAAATCTTGGAAAAGGATGCCACCTGATTATCAATCAACACCTTAAACCTGTAATTTAACATCAAATTTTTATGTGATTCCAAGCTAGAAAAGACCTCCCATCATCCTACATCAAACACATTTTCCGGTTCATCATTTAATCTTTTATTGATTTTTGAAAATTCCTGACACCATCTGTTCCGCTCTCCATGGGGCAGTGCCATAATTTCATCATGGCTCCAGTGGGCGTAGTATGCAATAAATGCAGCCTCCTCATAAATCTGCTCTGCCGGATACAGCGTTATATTCCGGCATCCATAAAATTTACCGGCACCGTAATCTCCTGGCTGCAACGCGGACAGACCGTTTTATAGGAAGGTGCCTCCATTGAATTAACCTTCTCGTATAAATCCTGCAGATATGCCAGGTCTGCCGTATACAGATTTTCAATAACCCGGGTATCCACTGCCGGCAGGCCTCCTAATCTGGTGATAACTCTCGCCAATAATATCACCGTCAGATAACCCGGATTCTGCTGTACCCTGGGGTCTTTTAAGGGAAGAATTTCATCTGCTGCCGTTGCAAGCCGCATAACTCCCTCCTTGTGCAGCGTACCGCTGTTATCCAGATATCCCCGCGGCAACGTAAACTCATATTCTGTCTGAAATGCCATATATCTTTCCTCCTAACCCATTACTTTGTTCTTGTCATGCCTTCGTGTGCAATCTCCAGCGTTTCAACTGCCACCTCGGAGGACGTTGCATTAAAATCCGGTGCTGTATACTTTGTTGGCCATGCATTGATCACCTGCCACGAAGCAGCATCATTTCCTGCAATATCCATTAACGTAATCGTAATGGTTTTACGCTGTACATCTCCCTCAAAACCTGCTGCTATCCATTGATAAAGTACATCACTGTCCACCAGTCCCTGTTTTAATGTGATATTTCCATATTTCTTTAATCCCGGAACCTTTAAAGGTGTCTGTACCTTGTCCCCTTCCCGGTATTCAATCACATCAATGGATGCATCAAACCCCGATACTTCGCTAAACCCTCCGGCTGTCAGGCCGTCAATCTCTACTTTAAATCTGAATTTTCCGTGTGGGTATCCACCTGCCATGCTCTTCACCTATCCTTTCTGTCAGACCCGGTTTTCAAATGCCCTTTTACTGAGTCTCGCCTGTTTTCTGTGTAATCCGGAAAATAACAAACTCTGCCGGTTTTACCGGAGCTACTCCAATTACACAGATTAATCTTCCGTTATCAATATCATCCTGAGACATGGTTGTCCGGTCTACATTAACAAAAAATGCTTCATCCGATGAAGTCCCCGCCAGAGAACCATCTCTCCACAATCCGGTTAAGAACACCTCTATAGTCCGTTTTACCCTTACCCATAGGGTCTCATCATTTGGCTCAAACACTGCCCAGTTAGTATTTGCTTTAATTGATTCCTCAATGAATATAAACAATCTCCGTACATTGACATATTTCCAGGTGGAATCACTGGTGGCAGTTCTCGCACCCCACACCCGGATTCCCATTCCCGGGAACACACGAATCAGATTCACACCCTTTGGATTTAAAATGTCCTGTTCTCCTTTATTAAAGTTACAGTCCAGCCCAACACACGCCCTCACCACTTCATTGGCTGGTGCCTTGTGCACGCCTCTCTCGTTATCACTACGGGCATAAATTCCCATTACAGAGCCGGAAGGCGGAATGGCAATGTTCCGTTTATCCAGAGGGTCAAATACCGTCAGCCACGGGTGGTATAGTGCGGCATAGTTGGAATCAAACATATCCCTATGTGCCATAATGTCATCTATCTTCTTAGCCTCTCTTGGCATATCCAGTACCGCAAACCTGCTGGCAAGATTCTCACAGTGTGCCACCAGGCTCAGCTGCACATTGGGATCTGTCACACCGGGAACCGCCATAATGGAAACCATGTCATTGTCTACAAATGACTGGATACCAGTTCGCCTGCCGGCACCATTATCCGTCCCTATAAAGTCGGATGGGGAAAGGGTGCCGACAGACCCGTCAGAGCCACCCGCAAAAGACATATTCGCCTCTGCCTTTCCATCTCCGGCAATCTGTTCAAAGGGTGAAACCGGCTGTGTTTCCTCACCCTTTATATGCTCTACCTGAATCAAATCCGATTTCTCAGTCTTCTTCACAATATAGTTCGCTTCATTGATATTAAATGAAACATTTTCATAGCTTTCAACAATATCACCAAACCGGACCTCCATATTAAACTCACAAGTAGAGAGCACTTTAGCCGGCAAAAGCTCTGTATCCACAACACTGTCATCAAAATCACTGGCAAACTCCAATATATTATCCTGACACTTCACAATCTGGTTATAGATTACTGTATCCGTTCCTGCTTCCTGAAAGGCGACAATATCTCCTGTATGAAAGCCTGCTGCCTTTTTTACCCTGTATCTTTTCTTATCATTTTCTGTAATAATTTCCAAAATCTGGGTTTTGGCTTTGCTGGAAGGCGATGCTGTAACCTGAAGCTGATTTCCCCAGCTTCCCGGATTCTTTGCCGTTACCTTTAACACAGCGCCTTCCTCCTTCGGAAAATATCCCACTGCCGGAGCTGCATCCTCCGGAGCAACACGCATAACAAAGCATCTGGCACCTCCGTTCAGGAAAAAATGCTCCACAGCATAAGCCAGATAACGGTACTCCCCAAACTCATTTTCCGAAAGATATCCTCCGTATTTTCTCGTAAAATCCGCAAAATTTGTTACCAGCTGGGGTATACCCACTGCCGGTCCCCTCTGCGCCAGCCCCACAAAGCCTGCGGTGCTGGTGCTGACTCCCTCCATGGGTTTACTTCCCGAATCAAACTCTTCCACATACACTCCAGGTGATAAATATTCTGCCATATCTCTTCCTCCTATTCGTAATAAATATAATATTCCCGTAAATCCTCCCGGGAAATTCTTTTACCGGTTTTCCTTGTTTCCAATAGCAGCGCTCTTATTATATGCTCCATACCCACTCCTTTTTTTTCTTCTGCTGCAAAAAATGCTGCCTGCAATGCTATATTTTTAATATGACTTCCTGTCAGTTCAAACTGCCGTGCCAAAAAGTCATAGTCCGGTATCCCGTCAAATTCTGTTTTCTCCGGAAAAACCTTTTCCCAAAGAATTTTTCTGCTCTTCTCATCCGGAAAAGGAAATTCAATCAGAAACTGAATCCGCCTTTTAAATGCCTCATCCATGTTCTGCATATAATTGGTAGCAAGAATCACAACCCCCTCATATTCCTCCATTTTCTGGAGAAGATATGCCGTCTCCATATTGCTGTGCCGGTCATTGGAATTGTTCACCTCTGTCCGCCTGCTGAACAGCACATCCGCCTCATCAAAAAACAAAACACCCTGTCCCTTTTTTGCTGTTTCAAAAACCATGCTTAAATTTTTCTCTGTTTCTCCAATATACTTGCTGACCACTGCTGCCAAATCCACCCGGTACAAAGTAGTGCCCAGGCAGTCTGCAATAATCCCTGCACTCATGGTTTTACCGGTTCCCGGGGGACCTGCGAATACCATGGAAACCCCTCTTCCATATGCCACCTTCCTTCCAAACCCCCATGTATCATAAATCTGTGCTTTGTATAAGACCCGGCTGCATGCGGCTCTCAGCTGCTTTTTCTGTTTTTCCGGCAGCACCAGCTCCTCCCACCGGTATCCAGTGTCCGTTATTGTAACGAAATGATTTCCACTTCCGCCCGCTTCCTTTATACAGCTTTCCTTTATGTCCTCCCGGCAGATTTTTTCCCTATTTTTTAGATACCTGCACTTTTCTGCATTTATAAAAATCCGTTCTATCTGCGCCGGAGTAAACCGGTATGTACTGGCAAAAAAAGGAAGCCCTATGTTTTCCTCCAAAGCGTATTCTGCGGCAATCTCCTCCCAGACTGACACATCTCCTGCCGCCTCCTGGGCATCCAGCGGAATTTCCCATATTTCCGGTCTTTGCCTTGCCAGACCGGGACAGGCTTCCCCTGTGATAAACAACACACTGTCCCTATGCTTCAACCCGTCAATCAGGGCAAATACCACCTGTCGGTTTGCCTCCTTTTCCCAAAGTTCAGAATCAACGGAATGCAGACAAAGCCACGCATTTCCTGCCACCACCTGCAGACTGATATCCTGACAGATTTCCTGCAGGCTGTAATCCAGCGCATTTTTTTCCATAAGATATTCCAGTCTTTCTATATCCAAAAAACAAACGGCATGTCCATTTTTTCTGCCATACCACTCCACCATCCGGGTCTTGCCGCAATCCTTTTCTCCCTGCAGGTATATGACCGAAAAATCCTTATTGACAGCGGCATCTATCTGGGAAAAAACAGCCGATTTACCAAAACAGTTTCCTATCCTGCCATCTGCTGGACACCATTTTAGGAAGGAAAAATCTTCAAGGGAAACCTCTCCCTCCGTCATCAGAAATTGAAAAAAATGCTTTCTGCATTTTAACCCCCATCTCCCCCTGCCCTTTCTCTCCTGTTCATCCAGCTTCAAAAAATAGCTTAAAGGATTCCCTTCACTCGAAAAATACCGGTAAAAGCTGACTTCTGTTCTCTGCTCCATCGTATACAGCCGGATGACCGTATCCAGTGTCAGACAGCCATAGTTCCAATCATTGTTCATATAGATAAAAAATTTTTCAAAATAGGGATTGATTTCTCCCAGCACCGCCAGCTCCACACACATCTGCTCAAATGCATCTAACTGAAAAGCGGAATACATACGCTGCAACAGCACCGCTTCCTCGTCCTTCTTTTCCATGGCATGATTCGTTTCTTCCGCCACAGCCCTCTCTTCCGGGATATTATCCATCCCTTCCCCCGCAGCCAGTTTCTGGAAATACCATTTTACCTCCTGACTCAAAATAGATTCCGAATACGGGGAGTCTTCACTAAAATCATAGACGCTGTCCTGTTCGGACTGTCTCAAAAATGCATATATTTTCTTTCCGATTCTCTGCTCTGCCCACAGAAGATACCTTTCTAACCCTGTTTCCTTTATCATAAGAATTCGTCTGCTTCCCTCTCTAATACCGGATCATCATTTACCGGATATCCATTTATTGTCCTGGTTGCTCTGACATCCCCCCTCATCTGCCGGGGCAAATGCCCCAGTTCATGCTTCAGGCAGTCTTCACAGCCGCTTGCAATATCTATATCATTTCCCTGGATAGTTGCCCTTGCGCCAACCTTCTTCGGTTTTGAAGAATTATAGTGTACTCTCACATTCCGGAAAGACATTCCTGCTTTCTCCTCCGCTCTTCGCAGTAAGGCATCCGGAATTCCGGTGAGATTTTTTTCTTCGTCATGTTCTTCTTTATATTCTCCTCCCATACTAAGGTATTTTCACCTCCGTCTGATTCCTGCCTTTATCCATACACCCTGTCTATCTCCTGTCCACTCCATGCCTGTCGGTATATATCCCGGACTTCCGGATCCGTCCTCTTAACACCACGCGCATATTTGGCTACAATTACCTGCACCATCTGCTCTATCTTTGGGAAAGAAAAGGGATTTCCTTGGGATTGCTGTTTTACTGAAATTTTTATATCTTGTGTATCTAAATCGGCTTTATAAGGATTACCATAATTTAGAAATGCCTGCAAAGTCCTTGGTGAAAGCCCACCCCAAGCGTCCACCACCATAGCCTTCCTTATATCCATGTCAGAAACAGTGTTTACTTCATCCGGATATGTGATGACAAAGGCATGGTCATATGCATTTTTTTGTCTGGATCTCAAAGTCGATATCATATATTTCATCTGTACCGAGCCATCTTGCAGCTTCTTATTTTTTAAATAGATTGCTGAATCTATTTCTTCAAGCGGATATCCAGTAGGATTATTGCCGTGTACATATTCGTCAAACGGAATATTTTTCCCTTTAAAATATATCTCTGCCACAGAATATGTGCTGGGATTCAATATATCAAAACTATCTTTTTCTTTACATCTGACAGTAATGAAAAATTGGTCATCTCTTCCTACATCTATTTCTTTTTTATCCAGATAACACTGGTATACCCATTTCCCATAGTTCCGCTCCACCAGCTTTGAAAAAACCAGCTTTGAAAAATCCAAGCAATTCCCTACCTTAAGATATTTCACCACCAAAGCATGAATAAATGGCCTTAATTCAGGATTATCAAGTATCTGTTCTGCATCCCTACCCATAGAACCATACATATTTGCATCCTTACAAAGAATATACAAATTTTCAATAATTTCATCTATTATGTTAGGAATTTGCTGTACCAGAAAATAAGATTTTCCCTTTGTTGCAATGATATCGCTTCTTACATTTCCTCTCATTACCGCTAAGACATCTTCATCATATGCAACAAGCCCTTCTTCTCCAATTCTCTGTATCACGTTTTCCTGTATTGGCTTTCGAGTCTTCTGCACGAAACGTGCATCCTGCTTTTTTGAAACAACCCTCTCGTCCTTACGCTTTCCTTTTTCTGTCCGATTACTTTCAAAATTTACATTGTCATCTGTTTTTTTCTCGTATTCATACATATAAAACCCCTCCGCTATATCTCCTCCAGATAAAACGGAAACACCAGGTTAAACAGATTATTGGTGGTTCTCACCCTGTAATCCACCCGGATTTCCACCCCCTGTTTTTCCTGTGTCCTGTCAGAAACTTCTACCTGTATGTCCGTTATTCTTGGCTCCCACCGGATTAGGGCCTCCTCCACTGCATGCTTCATCATAGTAAGCGTTGTATAATCCACCGTATCAAACATAAATTTGTGAATATCACATCCAAAATCCGGGCGCATAACCCTCTCGCCCTTTCTGGTCATAATAATCAGGTAAATACTCTGCCGGATGCTCTCTTCACAGGAACATTCCTGTATCTGGCCGGTCATTTCATCCGATGTAACCGGAAATTTCCACCCATTTCCCAAAAAAGCATATTCCTTGCCAAAGCCAGCCATCTGTACCTCCTTCGATGAAATTTTATTTCTTAGTATATCTTAACTCTATCCCTTCTTTTGTTTTATTTTGAGATTATTTTCAATTATTTTATGTTTATTTTTGTAGGTTTTAATTCAATTGCAGTCAGAACCATCAGATTAACCTGTTGCTTGCTCTGTCCCCTGCAGATAAGAAATTTTTGTGGTAGTCTCTATTTTTTTCTTTCACTTATCGACTTTCTCATGCTATAATTTATCTGTTTACATGAGCAAAAACTCCTTTGTTCAAGTGGTATTTAAAAAAACTTCCCTACAATAAAAAAGGAATGGTACTTTCTACCATTCCACTATAAATCTATCTTTACGCCAAGGCTGGCATTGTTACCCCAAAAAAAAGAGAGTCCCCCGACTACAAATAACATGTAGCCAGGGGAAGTGTATAAATATTGAAAAGTTGTTATTATAATACCTATTTATCCTAATTTTCACCATTGAATTAGTTTGTTAGTTTTTGTTGGAAAATGTTGGTTTTTGTTATATAATACAAACAGGAGGATGAAAACCATTATGAACCGTGAATTAAACATTATGCTAATTGAAGATGATACATCCGTCTGTAAACGCTTTGCAGAATATGTGGATATTATCCCAGACATTTCCATTATGGCTGTTACCAACAATTCCTACCGTGCATTGGAGCTGATACAGGAATGCCTTCCTGACGCCATTATACTGGATTTGGAGTTAAATCAGGGAAAAGGCAATGGATTACTATTCCTGCAGGAATTGAATACTCTCTCCATTCCCTTTAAGCCCTTTATTCTGATTACGACAAATAATTCCAGCACGATTACCTATGACTATGCCCGGCAGTTAGGGGCTGATTTTATCATGTCAAAGCATCAGGAGGATTACTCCGAAAAGAGCGCTATTGATTTTCTGAAAATGATGAAGGATATTATACAGAATAACATACGAAGCATCCACCCGGATTATGCCGAATCCGAAGCCCCAAGTGCACGGGAAAAACGGCTCACCCGGTTAATCAACATGGAACTGGACCATATTGGTATCAGTCCGAAAGCAGTGGGCTACAAATACCTGACCAATGCCATTCTTCTGGTGATTGATGGACATACCGGCAGCCTTTGTACCACCATTGGCAAGAAGTTCTCCAAAACGGATGCCAGTGTAGAGCGTGCCATGCAGAATGCCATTAACAGTGCATGGCGTTCCAACGATATTGATGAGTTGCTTAAGCATTATACTGCGAGAATTAACTCCGAGAGAGGCGTACCGACCCTGACCGAATTTATATATTATTATGCCAACAAGATAAAAAATGACGGTTAAGCGATTGCCTCAAAAAATGTCCACTGGACATTCATATGCTTGGCAACGAAAACAGGCTGGATATTCTGTTTCATATCCAGCCCAGACAGGCTCTAACGGCCTGTTGATAAAGCGAGAACCAAACTCCAAAATTTTTCCCACATATTCTTCACCTCCTGCTTCTTCAATCCAGGAAAAGGATAAGAAAAATATGTACTTTTTTATATTTGTATAGGGTAACCGTTTATTATTATTTTTCATTAGTTAAGGAGCGCAACCATGCAGCTTTTTATTAAAAACCTTGGAATCATTATCTGCTGTCTATACTGCTTTATGAAGCTGTTACACATCTCTCCGGAGAGGAAGACCCGTATTTTCCTTTCTGTTTTTGTCATGCTTTTATCTGTCCTTTCCATCTATATTGACCGCTGTAATCCGCATTTCACCATGCCTCTGCTGGTACTGCTTATGGCTCTGTCCACCGGCTATGCAACAAAAACCCGCTTATCCGTATCCATCACTGCAGCAGCCATCTCCTTTGCCTTAAGCTACAGTTTATTTACTTTTTCATCGTTTATCATCAGCGCACTGGGGGTACTGGTCTCGGAAAATCCCAGCCATATGCTTCTCCAGCTGCTGTGCTTTACCATGCAGCTTTTCATCATGCCGGTTCCCTTTCTGTTTAAACGCACAAGGAACGGCATGCCTTTCCTGCGAAAGCAGTTCTATTCCATACCGGGTATGGTTATCAGCCTTCTGCTGCTTTTAATCTCAACATCATTAAACAGTGCGGATACTTATAACCCAATCTACCCCATTCTGTACCTTACACTTATTGTTCTGGCATTTCTAATCTACCTATATTGGAAAGACAAGCTGACAAAGACCTATCTCGATAAGCTGAACATGAAAAATATCGAATCCCTGAATGCAGAACTGCTGGAAAAGCAGCAATATATTGAAGCCTTAGAACAGGACAACCGGCAGCTGGCGAAAATCATCCATAAGGATAACAAACTGATTCCTGCCATGGAATATGCAGTACAGACCTATATTAAGGAAAGCAGTCCGGCTGCAAAGGACTCCGAAAGGGGAATGGAATTGTTAGAAGAATTAAACCGGTTATCCAGGGACCGCAAAGGCATGGTCAACACACAAGACAAACGGGGTGAAAAGCTCCCCTCCTGTGAAGTGACCAGTATGGATAATCTTCTGCAATATATACAGCAGAAGGCGGCAGATGCAGGCATTACATTCCATGTTACCTTAGACTGTAACGGAAGAGACTTCCTTAACAACACAGCAGATGAGGCTTCTCTTAACACTCTGCTGGCGGATTTGCTGGAAAATGCCATTATTGCCACCAAATATAATAACGGAAAATATATCCTGTTAAATATAGGCATGCTCTCCAGGCACTATTGTCTCCATGTATTTGACTGTGGAATCCCTTTTACAAAGGAGGTATTAGCCTCTCTTGGACAGGAACAGATTACCACCCATGCGGACGATTCCGGAAGCGGTATCGGACTGATGCAAACCTATGAGATTTTAAAACAGCAGAGCGCCAGCCTGCTAATTGATGAATTTGAACCGGATTCCGGTCTCTACACGAAAAAGATATCTGTGGTATTTAACAAACAGAGCCAATACACCCTGTATACCACAAGAAGTGAGGAGGAGATTGCCTACCTGAACAAGCGGGCAGATTTAGTTATTATCCGAAAATAAGGACGGAAAACCAGTATGGTCGTCCGTCCTTCAAACTCTCTGTGCAGTCAACAACCTCGCGGCAGTCGCCAAATATACGTGCAAGCACGTCTACTTGGCTCGTTGCTCGCGGGAATTAATTTTCTTTTATCACCACATCCCCAATATCCCATATATCATAATCATCCCTGTCCATAATCACATCGGCAATTGCCTTTTTATAGCTTTGCAGGGTTCCGGCGGGAACGAATACGGTTGTCACCTTTTCATTCGATACTCTGATATCATAATCCTCTCCCAGCTTCGGAACTGTCATTCCCTGATAAACTATCATTCCCCCCGCCGCATTGACTTTTCCCTCCTGGGAAAGCAGCGTTGCAGGAAAAACAACAGCATTGCATTTATCGCCTCCCAGCGTCACCGCCACATCCGTTACCGTATCCGGTATGATTAATTTATTTACATCTGCCGTCTGCATCATAACTGTTTTTGCGGTTCCGTCATTCTTTATTAAAAGCAAATTCTGGATAGAATAGACAGGATTATTCTGTGCAACCGTCAATTTCACAATTGTATCCGATACGGTTCCGCTAAATGCATACACATCAATATCTCTGATAGATTCCGGAATTTCAAGCTTTAAATTGTTATCTCCCCAGAATGCCGCTCTTTCAATCCTGGTGAGCGTTGAAGTTTCTCCAATCGCAGTTAGCTTTGGACAGCCGGCAAATGCAGCATACTTAACCGTTTTTATATGGTTTGCCCCGCTGACAGAAACCAGCTTTTTGCAGTTATAAAAAGCACCCTTTGGAATATCCGTAATCTTATTGTTTAGTATTACTTTCTTTACCTTTGTCCCGGCAAACGCCTTTGCACCAAGCTTTCTCGTCCTTCCCGAAATCTTGATTGTCTGTTTTGCTGCTCCGGACACCCCAACCAATGTCCTTTCATTTTTTGTATACAAAATACCGGCTTTCATCTTATAATTTTTATTCTTTTTGCTGATTATAACCTTTTTTGTTTTCGCATTTACAACCCCTGGGCCTATTTTCTTAACCGTAGCAGGAATAGAAATCGTGCCTGCATTCCCGGCTGCATTTTCTTTTAATTCATATGTACCCATAGGAAACGTAAGGGTCTTTATCTTATTGCTGCCAAATGCATTCTTTCCGATTGTAAGCTTTTTATATTTCTTAGCAAACTCTACTGTTCTTAACTTGGTACAGCCGCTAAATGCCCCCTCACCAATATAAGTTAATGTGCCCGGCAAAATCACCTTTGTTATATCCGAAACGGAAAGATAATCCACATTTGCAGGCAATGACTTTTTATCTTTTCTGTCATATCTATAATAGTGATAGCCCGCCAAATCCACTGCCACAGAAGAACCATCTGCTGTTTCCTCTGTAACCGGTTTACCCTGGTTATAAAGCGTATAATCCGCAATCCTGGTCACCTTATACTTTTTCCCTTTATGTGTAACATAACCCGGAATTTTCAAAGTTCCGGTTGTCTGTCTAGTTCCGCACACCTCTACTTTATTACTGGATATTGTATGATAATACAATTTTCCCTGTGTAAAATATTTGCCTGACCCGGAAGCTTCACAGACAGTCATTTTCCCTAAACCTGTCATTTGAAAAAACATAATACACATCAATGTTAAAAAGAATAGCTTTCTTTTTCTTTCCATATACCCTTTCTCCTCCTTAATCACTCGTTCTATCATTAAACCATTTTGGTTCAACATTATAAGATTCTTTATCAGCACTTGATACATATGTCTTAAATTTAAACAGCCTAAATTTATTTTTACTATGCTCCGATTGATAGAATTCCCATCCCTCTGGATCTAAATTATAATGCCACACATCCATAATATCATACGCTATATCCTTGGCACATGTCCAACGTGAAGGTACATACGACGTAGAATCCTGCTTTGCATTCCCTGAAATATGCACAGTCCACTTTCCCTTTGAATCTTTTATATATGCCTTATGCGCATATGTATCCATTCCAATATGAATTGCAATTCCTACTAATATCCTTGCTTTATTTTTGTCATTAATTGTCTGTCCTGCCAAAACTGTTTTCCAGTGTTTATTTAATTCCTTTATTCCATTATAAATTTGCTCTTCCCCTTTGCCATTACATGGATATTTCGCTGTTTTTAATGCCTGCGTCATGCCACTATTCCAGCATATTCTCGCCATTCTCATCACATATATGTAATTTGCCACATAATTATAATGTCCATGAAAGCTATCTGTTTTTCCACTTTGATATTTTAAATAAGATGCTGTATCTGGAATTTTACTGCCAATTTTCACAATATTTAATGCAGACTTGCCTGTTTCATCATACAGACCAACTGCATATGCATGGTCACTATATCCCCAGCTTGCTTCTACTGTGGCATCATCATATACCTCCAAAGCCTGTGTATTTTCTGCTACCGTTTTTACATTATTTTGCTTTTCTTCTGTATATTTAACAGCAAACTCATCATACACAGATAATGCATAATCCAAATCCACAACCCCATTTCCCCTTGTAGATTCATCACCAAGTGATTTTGCACTTGCAAACATTAATTCTTTAATAAATGCACCGGTTTTACTTTTATCCTTTGCCCATAACACAGAAGCAACCCCTGTAACATGTGGCGCTGCCATGCTCGTTCCATTCGTTTCTATTATTTCATCAAAATAGCCAGTAGCCGGTATTTTTTCTCCTGGTGCCATTAAATCAACTTCCTCTCCAAGAGAACTTATATTGCTTGTATCCCCCTGTGGATTCGTTGCTCCCACAGCAATTACCTCTT
>ULOF01035595.1_pt1 | contig 22002 bp, 27 predicted proteins | sample 1952371 | NCBI WGS metagenome assembly ULOF01 (sample SAMEA4835597, study PRJEB28245) | human gut metagenome | biome: gut microbiome; material: fecal sample | place: Denmark | collected 2008 | reverse complement strand
CCTATGCCGGCAGTCTCGCTGTCTCCGTCAAGGTAACCGTTACGCCAAAGAAAATTGTTGCATTAGACCCCGGTCATACCGGTGTTGTTGCCAGCGGTACAGAACCACTCGGACCCGGCTCTAAAACCAGAAAAGCAAAGGATGCATCCGGAACCAGAGGTGTTGTTACCAAAATTCCAGAATACAAGCTTACCCTATCCCTTGCAAAGAAAATGAAAAAACTCTTAGAGGCACGGGGTTATAAGGTCGTCATGACAAGAACCAACAGCAAAAAAGCACTTAGCTGTGTATCCCGTGCCAAAATTGCCAACAAGGCAAAAGCCGACATTTATGTCCGCATCCATGCCGACGGCATCGACAACCATTCCGTCTCCGGGGCTTCTGCTTTGTATCCTTCAAAGTCAAATCCCTACGTGGGAAAGCTGAGCAAAAAAAGCAAAAAACTCTCAAAATGTATCTTAAATGCCATGTGTAAAAAAACCAAAGCAAAAAAACGCGGTCTCAGTGCACGAGACGATTTAAGCGGCTCCAATTGGGCTAAAATGCCAGTAACCCTGATTGAAGTCGGATTCATGACCAATCCGGCTGAAGACCGGAAAATGGCCACTGATAAATACCGGAACAAGCTGGCGCAGGGTATGGTAGACGGAATTGATGATTATTTCGGTTATTAACCCTGCCCTGCCGCCATGGTGGCAATTGTCACATCTATATAATCTTATTTGAACTTTACCGCAGTTCCGTATGCCATAACCTCTGCAGCGCCCTGCATAATGGCAGAGGTTGCATATCTCACATTTACAACGGCATCTGCTCCCAATCCCTGGGCTTCCTCCACCATACGTTTTGTTGCCAAGGCTCTGGCAGTATTCATCATCTCGTTATATGCCTTCAATTCACCGCCCACCAAAGTCTTAAAGCTTTGGGTAATATCATGTCCGACATTCTTTGTCTGAATCGTACTTCCCTTTACAAGTCCTAACATTTCCAGCTCTTTTCCTGCGATATAATCAGTATTTACTAATATCATCTTCCTCGCCACTCCTTATCTCATTTATTCTTTGAATACACACAAATATGGTTATGCCCGCTAATATGAAAGGAGTAATCCCACATAGCAGCTTCAGGAAAAATCCCGGCAGAACTGACAGCAAAGTCACAAAATACCATATATAATAGCCCACAAGCACCACTGTTACGATAATGGGGGCAATCATTTTATTATCATGCTGTATATCGTTTTCTTCCTCCTTCAAATCAGTTAAATCTGACATGCTGTAACTCCTCCCTGGCTTGTTCCAGACACTTTTGCATTACTCTCGCCTATTTTAACATACTATTTACTCTTTATGCAACCGATTTCATCTGACACTGCATCATTGCAAACTTAGCATAATGGCAAAGGTACTTCCTTTTGTCTTCTCCTTACCATATGGAAATACCACAGTGATATTTCCGCCCTGTTCCTCTAAAATCTTTCTCGTCAGGTACAAACCTACTCCTGAACCCTCTGCCTGCTTGATTACTTCCTGTTTTCCTCTATAGAATCTCTGGAAAATGCGGTTAATCTCTTCTTTCTTTATCCCAATTCCTTCATCCCTAATCTCAATCCGGAAAAAATGAATCTGTTTTTCCATCGTAATCTGGATTTGGGAATCTTTCGGACTATATTTGATTGCATTGTCTAACACATTAACGATTGCTTCCTTTGTCCACTTTATATCATGGGGAAGAATCAACTTTTCCATCTCCGGCGCCGTACTGTCAATGGTAATAGCAATTCCCTTTTCTTCTGCCTTCCAATACACCTGATTCACTGCCTGCACTACCGTCTCAAAAATATTGCATCCTCCCTTTGAATGGTAATCATTCCCGTTTCCATGCGGGAAATATTCACCAGTGCTGCCAGCAGTCCATCCAGATGGGCAATCTGTTCTCCCAGCCTTTCCATAAATTCCTTCTGTTCCTCCGGCTGCAGCTTTTCCTCTTCTAACAGCTGATAGCACATCTTAATAGATGCCACAGGAGTTTTTAACTGGTGGGATAAATCCGTTACCAGTGCTTTTGTTTCTTCCTTTTCCCGCTGCATACTCTCTTCATTCCATTTAAGCTTCTGCCCTAAAGACTCTATCCGGTTATACAACGATGTCTCGCGATTCTCCTCATATTCCTCAGATAAATAATCATAATTGCCATTATAAAAGCCTTCTAAAATCTCCTCTAATTGACAAAATTCCTCTTCTCTTTTCTTTCTAAAAACATTTTGTCCACCGAAAAGTATTCCGCACATTACAACATATAAAGCAAGATAAAAAAAAGCCAGCCTTACTGCATTTTCTCTTGTCCTGCCAGAAAACACACTTTGATAATCCCTATCATAACCATATTCTTTCAGGATATCCTCTCCCACTTCCAATGCCTTTGGGTTCTCGTTTCCTTTCAGTAAATCTGCCGCAATCTGCTCTCTGGATATACCTTCCTGCCATTCCCCTAACATTTGATATATCATGCTTACATTCTGTTTTTCTTCCTGCTTCAAATTATAAAATTGAAATCCCCATGCAAAGGCTAACAGAAGAAAAAGCATGAGCATGTACTTTAATATCCATTTATTTTGTTTCATATTTTTAATCCCCATTTTGTTATTATCCCAGAAATCTTTCTACCGGTTACATTCCCTGTCCCAAAGATATCCAATTCCGCGCACGTTGCGGATATACACTGGTTCAGACGGATTCTCCTCTATCTTTTCCCTTAATCTACGGATATTCACTGCAATGGTATTCTCATCCACAAACTCCCCATTGATATCAAACATCTGCTCCAGCAGCTGGTTTTTAGACAGAATCTGTTTGGGATGCTCCATCAAAATAAATAGCAGCCGTAACTCGTTCTTAGTCAGCGAGGTTTCCTCTCCCTTCACCAGCACCTTCATTTCATTTTTCAAATATACCACATCACCGGAAACGATTTTCTCATCCCCGCCACCGGACATTCTTTTAAAGATTGCATTGACCTTGGAAATCAGTACTGCCAGACTGAATGGTTTTACCATATAATCATCTGCTCCCGCCTCATAGCCCATTACCACATCCATTTCCTGGTCCATGGCTGTCAAAAATATAAAATGCACCTGACTCGTTTTGCGGATTTTCCTGCAAAAATCCAGTCCGTTTCCGTCCTCTAATGTTATGTCACAAATAATCAAATCAATGGCATTAGATTTGAAAAGTGCCATCCCCTGTTCTACGCCATAGGCAGCTAGCACATGATAGCCCTCCTTTTCCAGCTTCAGGCTGATACCCCGGTTTAAATTCTCTTCGTCTTCTAATAGTAAAATCTGGTTCATGTTTTATTATCCTTTTCTTTACATTCTCATCATTTCCACCTGGGAAAGCGGCAGCTGTGTCCTTTCTGCCACCTGTTCTACTGTCATTCCCTGTTTTAAGAATCTCCGTGCAACATATTCCATGGATTCCCCAATCTCGATTACATGCCAATCCGGGTCATAAATACGGATTACCCGTTGTCCCCAGTCATGCTCCATAAGCGGATTCACATATTCAACCGGGTAGCTGCTTTGCTCCAGTTTTTCCAGAAAGCTGTCCATATCATTTTCTTCAAAATAAAGCTCAGCAGCATTGCCTCCCTTTATAATCTGCTTCCCTATAAACCTCTCCCAAATGCTTCTCTCCTGCAAAACCAGACCTTCGGTTAGTATTACATTCCCCCCAAAATCCGTCACTACCCGCAGACCAAATAAATCCCTATAAAATGCTTTCGACTTTTCTATATCATTAACTACAATCAATATGTTTTTCAGTTTCATATTCCCCTCCTATGAAGAAAACCTTATCCCTTTTATCATACCACACTGTTTTATCACTCTCAATGTTTAATGAGGTTTCCTAAATCAATAACTTCAAAAAATCAGGCAAAAACCGTTTCCGGTATTTTTGCCTGATTCGTCCATTGCTCTTCTATCTTGTTCCTCTGTTAATTAATTTACATAGGTAATTGCGAAACTCTCTTAATTTTACATTACAGTTGTGCAACATATACAACTCCATAAGCAGGTACTTTGGAGCCGTCGGTGTTTACATGCCGTACTTTGGCATGTTATGCACCGCTACGAGCGACAAGTAGCGCAAGCGTACATGCGTTGGATGTATATGTTGCACAACTGAAGAAAGAGAAAATCGAGTTTCGCAAACACCTATTAATTTACAGATTCGCTGTTCTGAAGCTCCTGTATCTCTTTTTTATGATACGCCAAAAGACTGACTGTTGAACCCATGATACCGGTGCATAAAAACATCACTGCCATACCGGCACCATTTCCGGTTCCTACAAGATGTCCCAACGCATTTGCCAGTCCTCTTCCTGACTGCATAAACGGTTCAAACACATAGTCCGCCAGAAAACCACCTAACAGCAGACCAATTGGAATCGTAGCATGCTGAATAGCATTCCGGACAGAAAATACACTTCCCTGCAATTCCTGCGGTACCATTTTATACAGAATAACATTCTGTCCAGCCATAATAAACGGAATGGGAAAACAAGCCCCTATGGCTGCAACACTCCACCAGAACACATTCTGTCCTAATCCCATCATAATATCTCCCAGCAAAAATGACAGGGCTGCTGAAAAATAAATCATCTTGACACTGCTGATTTTTAGCTTTTTGACAGACACAACAAGTCCGCCTAAAATTCCTCCGATGCCCAGCACAGTATTTACTGCTCCAAGAACCATGCTGTCATTCCCGCTCCTTGCCAGAATCATAGGGGATAATATATTTTCATAGGTCAGCTGCGAGAAGAAATTGATTGCCGCCATCGTAACAATAATATACCAAAGCCCTTTATTCTGTAATAGAAAATGAAAACCATCCAATGTACCGGACAGAAAATTCTTTTCCTCTGAGGTTTCCTTTAACTGCTCCGGTATCTTGATAAATACAAGCAGCACCACAAAGTTAAATACAAAGGACAACAAGTCCACTGCAATTACCATTCCAAGCCCGCCAAAGCCAAAAATAGCGGATGCTAAAACCGGCGATATAACAGAAATCAAATTAGCGGAAAAGGACGACATGCCACTCATCTGTGACAGCCGTTCTTCAGGAACCATAATGCCGATTGCAACAGCCTGTGCCGGTGCCTGAAAGGAATTCATAAATCCTATCACCGCATTTACCAGATAAATATGCCATATTTCCAGTTTTCCATTCCAAAAAAGCATACATACTGCCATGGAGCAAACTGCTGCCAACGTATCCGACACCAGCATAATTGTCTTCTTATGATGCCGGTCTATAAATCCTCCTGCAATTAAGCTTATCAGAATATACGGAAGAAAATTGCAAAAGGACATCAAAGACACTGCCATAGCAGAATTTGTCTGCGTATATGTCCATAGGATAAGTGCAAAGCTGGTCATTGCACTTCCTAACTGTGATACGGAACCACCAATCCAAAATAATATAAATTTTTTAAAACCATCTTTCATTGAATTTTATCTCCTTATAGAATATGTTTATGACCTATAAATATACAAAATCCAATGTGGGCAAAATCCCTTTTTATTCTCCGTACAAGCTTTGCCCGGACATTAGATCCTGCACAGAGATTTCTAATTCAAAAGCGGCATGTTCCAACCTCCTAATTCATTTATGGTTTTATATTATATCATTATCTATTTGTTGTAAAGTAAATTCTATTGCAGCCTATCGGCACATTTTACCTCTATTTCTCTTTTACTGCCTCAAAAAATACCCCTTCATATAGAATCATTATTGTATTGGCATCCCTTATATAAAACGTACTGCCAAAATCATATGAATTATCAACAGATATCTGTTTTACTGTATCAGCTGTGATTCCCAGCGTCTCAAATGTAATCTGGTTTTCCCAGGCTGCTTCAAAATCTGCCTTCGTCTCCGCTCCTTCACTATACTGAGGGGAATCCAGCTTATTCCCTTTGCTGATAAAGGCATCCAATCCATATTCACATTCCGCTCCAATCAGGGCATTCATTTCCTCTGTAGTAATTGCTGTGATATAAGGTGCATAATATTCCGTAACCTTCCATTTTCCATAATAGCTCTGGGAAACTGCGTCTGTTTCTGTATCCTTTCCCGGCGCCTCCGTTCCAGCTTCCGTATCTGGCTGGCTGTTATCTGCAGGAGCCTGCCCGTCTGGATTTATATCCTGTTCCTCCGGTTCTGGCATATTTTCTTCCTGTGACGCTTCTGTTTCCTCTGTTACAGTGTCTTCCTCTGTTTCTTCTACTGTTGTTGCCGTAACCCTTTCTTCCGTTGCCGGCTGTTCCTCTTTCTTTTGGCAGCCCACGGTATTTCCCATCATAAATACAATTAGTGTAATCCAGATTATCTTTTTCATTTAATTAATCTCCTCTCTTTTTCCTTATTCTTATTGATAAAACCCTTTGGAACTCATTGGATACCGGACAGACACTCCTTCCGCATTGGAAATAGACGTAATACGCAGGGCGTCTCCGCTTTTCGCAATCCATACTTCCCCATCTCCCAGAAAAATCCCCGAATCATTATATTGCATATCTGTGTCCAGGCATTGATATAGGGTACTTTTCAACGAATCGGTAAAAATGCGGTCATAATGCTCTAAAAATGCTGTACTATTTTCCACATAAATTTTTTCGCCATCTACTTTCACCACCCTTGGATAATCCACCAGTTCTGCAACTTTTTCCCTCTTGTCGCTTCTTACTGCATCCATAAATACTTCCATAAATGCTTCCGCTTCGTTTTGGGAAATGCCGCATACCTCATACATTTTCTGGCTTTCCACAGTTTCATATGAAGTATTGTTTTCTGCTAAAGCCTTCTTTGGCACTATAAAAAATGTGACAGACATTACAAAAACCACTACCGGTACCAAAACAGATGCCACCCATTTTGTGCGCCTTTCCTTAAGAACATGGGCAACCCGCTGCTCTGTATTGCTTTCTCCAAAGGCCAAAAACGCCGGATACCCACTTTGCTTCATGGCAAAATCCAGCAGGATATCCGCATAGATTTTCCTGTCCACTATTGACGAATCTTTCATGACCGACTCATCACAAAACATCTCCATATCCTGATTCATTTTATGGATTCCGTACCAGACCAGCGGATTCCACCAGTGTAAACAGACTGCTGTTACCCCCGCTAGCCGTACCACCGGGTCCTTATGCCGGATATGCATCTGTTCATGCTGTAAAATATATTGAAATGCGTTCTCTGGCATCCCATATGGCATATAAATCTTTGGAATGAGAACTCCCATTACAAACGGGGAATCAATCCCTTCACACCGCCAGATTCTGCCTCTTTCCCATATGGCAGTTACTACCTGCCTTCTGATTTTTATGTACTGTAACAAAAAATAAACCGCTACACCAAACACTCCTGCTCCCCATATACATTTCATGACTCCTAGAATCGTCCATGATTTAGTATCTGTATGCAAAATATCAGACAGCTTTTTTGCACTTCCGATCTTCTCTTTATCGCCTTGCATATCCTTCCGCGTATTCTCTACTGTTACTGCTGCAGCCTGATTCTTCTTTCCAGGCTCTGCTGTTACTTGTGCAGTCCAATCCTCCGCAGGCTCTGCAAGACTCGCAGCAAAATCCATTTGCCACGCCCAATCCGGCTGCAGGCTCCAATCGCTCTCAATAAAAACGGGACAAAGCAGACGCACTAGCATCAATATCCATAACAAATAACTATATACCTTTGAATATTTTTTTAGATATACCCGAATCACGAGTATGATTAAAATTAGTATACCTGCCTGTATTCCCATTCTCCATATATTCTCAATCATCTTTTTCCCACCCTTTTATTCACTGGCATCTTCTATCATTTTCTTTATGCGCTCCGCCTCCTGCCTGGACAATTTCCGGTCCTTTAAAAAGGCTGCCAGAAAAGAAGGTACATTTCCCTGACAGGTTCGTTCCAGTAACTCGTCACTTGCCTGCCGGTCAACCTCTTCCTTAGTCACAAGAGATTCCACAATTGTATTAGCACTTTTGATAATTCCTTTATCTGCCAGCTTCTTGATTACGGTATAGGTGGTAGACTTCTTCCAGCCAAACTCCTGATTACACAGCTTCACAAGCTCTGAGCTGGTGACAGGCTCCTGCTCCCATAAGATACACAAAAAACGATATTCACTTTCAAATATTTTCTCCATCCCATATAACTCCTTTTCTACTACAATAAATTGATGGTTATCGTACCGGACAGCCAGTCAGGTCTCATAAAACGTGTACAATAAATAAGCAAACGGTCTATCACAGTAGACCATTATTAGTCTATCACAATAGACCAGTATTGTCAACACCATATACTTGTTAAACACTTTTTACCACAGCTATGCAGTTTTGAATATCGAATCGGTGGTATCACTTCATACTTAACTTTACAAGTATTTCCGAAGATAATGAACTATTCTGATTTCTAATACAGCTTACACATAAAACCCTTTATAATATGATGACATATAACTATCAATGCGCTCTTTTTGTTCTTCCAGCTTGTCCGGTACCGAAGTCAACTGATATGCATTGATAAAATCATCATTTTCCCAATAAGAGGGGGGACAAATCGATGAATGTTCAAAAGATTGACAATAGCTGCACCATATCCACAAACCACCCCTTTTGTTATCATGCCGATTTCCAAGAAAAATTTCTCCTTATTTTGACATTTTCTAGTTGTCATTTTCTATTACAAAAAATGAGAGCTTCTCAAATCGAACCACGACTTGAGAAGCTCTCAAAATAAAGCATTTTCACCTATAATTTAGAACTTTCCAGCCTTCGCAGCTTCCTCGATGGAAACAGCAACCGCAACTGTCATACCAACCATTGGGTTGTTACCGGCACCGATAAGACCCATCATCTCAACGTGTGCAGGAACGGATGAAGAACCGGCAAACTGTGCATCGGAATGCATACGTCCTAATGTATCTGTCATACCATAAGAAGCCGGACCTGCTGCCATGTTATCCGGGTGAAGGGTACGTCCTGTACCACCGCCGGAAGCAACGGAGAAATATTTCTTGCCCTTCTCATTACACTCCTTCTTATATGTACCTGCTACAGGATGCTGGAATCTTGTAGGGTTAGTAGAGTTACCGGTAATCGATACATCAACTCCCTCCTTCCACATGATTGCAACACCTTCCGGTACAGAGTTTGCACCGTAGCAGTTAACCTTTGCACGAAGTCCCTCTGAATATGACTTACGGAATACTTCCTTAACCTCGTTGGTATATGGGTCATACTCTGTCTCAACAAATGTAAATCCGTTGATACGGGAAATAATCTGAGCTGCATCCTTACCTAAACCATTCAGGATTACTCTTAACGGTTTCTGACGAACCTTGTTTGCTTTCTCAGCAATACCAATAGCACCCTCAGCAGCTGCAAATGACTCATGTCCAGCTAAGAAACAGAAACACTCTGTCTCTTCCTCAAGTAACATCTTACCTAAGTTACCATGTCCCAAGCCTACCTTACGGGTATCCGCAACCGAACCTGGAATACAGAAAGCCTGAAGACCTTCACCAATTGCTGCAGCAGCATCAGCAGCTCTCTTGCAGCCCTTCTTAATTGCAATTGCAGCGCCTACCGTATAAGCCCAGCAAGCGTTCTCAAAACAGATTGGCTGAATGCCTTTAACCTGATTATATACATCTAATCCAGCATCCTTCGTAATCTTCTCTGCCTCTTCGATAGAGGAGATTCCGTAGCTGTTTAATACTTCATTAATCTTATCAATTCTTCTTTCATATGATTCAAATAATGCCATTATATCGTTACCTCCTTCTATTATTTAGCAATCTCTTTGTCTGTACGTGGGTCAATCAACTTAACAGCGTCGTCTACTCTACCATACTGACCACAAGACTTCTCATATGCAGTATTCGGGTCGTCACCCTTCTTGATGAAATCAGTCATCTTACCAAGGTTAACGAATTTATATCCGATAATTAAATCTTCAGCATCTAAAGCAATCGCCGTAACATATCCTTCTGCCATCTCTAAGTAGCGAGGACCCTTCTTAAGTGTACCATACATTGTACCAACCTGTGAACGAAGACCCTTACCTAAATCCTCAAGACCTGCACCTACTGGAAGACCATCCTCTGAGAATGCACTCTGAGAACGACCATATACAATCTGTAAAAATAATTCTCTCATTGCAGTATTAATCGCATCACATACTAAGTCAGTGTTGAGTGCTTCCATAACAGTTAAACCTGGTAAAATCTCTGATGCCATAGCAGCTGAATGAGTCATACCAGAACATCCGATTGTCTCAACCAACGCTTCCTGAATAATTCCCTCTTTAACATTCAGTGTTAACTTACAAGCACCCTGCTGTGGTGCACACCAGCCAATACCATGTGTTAAACCTGAGATATCCTTTACTTCTTTTGCCTGAACCCACTTTGCTTCTTCTGGGATTGGTGCACAACCATGATGTACACCCTGAGCTACTGGGCACATGTTTTCTACTTCCTGTGAATAAATCATGTTGAAACTCCTTTCAAAATGTAAAATATTACCGGCATATATGTAAAAAGCTGATTGCCGTATTTAAATATATTTTCGCATATATCGTCGAAAAAATCTAGTCCCAATTTTATTAAATACTGTTTAAATTTTCAATATGACAAAGCGTTGATTTTTCAATACTTTCCCACTGCCATTGTCACTAATAAAACACTAATAAACACAATATATTCTTTATGCAACCTTTTCAATTATATTATTTGACGTTGCTAAATAAAAATTCCTACATACCTTATCTTGCGAAATATGTAGGGCTCTTGATATTTATTAAAATATTAAACAAGCGTTACATTACTTTTCTTTGTCTTGCCGGTAGCCGCACCATTTAAGCCAAACGTCACATAATCCCCACTAATACTAATTACGGTGTATACTGTCTTATAGACGAATGCCGCATATTTTCCTTTCGTATTAGCATCTGTGGAACCGCTCTTGATTTTTACCTTGACACCTTTTTTCAAGGTCTTGGCAGTGCTGGAGGTTGTCGTTTTTTTTGATGGTGCCATATTGGTTGTAGTCTTTGTAACTGCATTAGAAGAAGCCGTGCCCTTCTTTACAGGAGTATCGAATAAAGCTTTTTCCTCTTTTCTCCTGTTAACAAGACCGGCAAGGACCTTTCCATTCGCCTTATTATATAATAGCAATTTTTCCGATACAACCTTTGCACTTCTGCTTTTAACCAGGGTGTTAAGACTGCCGGTACCACAGTTAAAAGCAAAGCTCACTAAAGCATCAAACTGGTTCTGATTTGGTTTAAAGGTCAGATACTTGCAATTAGCCACCGCCTTTTCAAAGGTCGCCAAATCGGATTTAAGCAATACAGTCGCTTTGGCAGAGGTGATTTTCATGCCACTGCTGATTACCTTTCCATCTACCTTTCCTGTGTGCCCATAGCCTATAGTCCATACACCTGCCGGGCATTTATAGGCTGCCAACTTGCAACCCTCATATTTTTTGATTAATGCAATTCCTTTATCTGATGTTTTCATGGTTTTTCCTCCTTTACTAATCCTTCCAGCTCGTCATCCTCCTTATTAATTTGTGTTTTTGCAAGTATCAGTATTTGGATTATCCACTGCGGCAGTATGTTTGGGTTTGCCTTATATATATTTTCGCAAATACTGATACACTCATTTATAGTTATGTAGCATCCTATTATCATACCGAACACAGGTGCATTTACAGGAAGCTCTAAACCGATTTTTTCCAAGCAAAATGGAATAAAATAATCTAAAAAAAAGCCAAAGAATAAGGCGGCAAATAGTGCCATCTTCTTCCAGAATCCGATTGTGCCTTTTTTACTGGTAATGGCATGCCCCACAGCCTTTTCACCTATGATGCCAGTAATCCAGTCAAATACAACTGCTATACACACAAAGGCTATAATCATTCCGTATTGCTTTGTAAACGCAGACAAAAGTCCGCATAAGATAGATAGTAACCATTTCATTTTTTCCATTGTTATCTCTCCTTTTTTATATTCCGATAAATCGCACGCCTACATTGACCTCATCATACTGTGCTTTCCATGCAGCGGCTTGCAGACTATCAGTGAGGGTTGTTGTGGCAATAATTCTACCGGTTACTGTTATACTCTCAGTATTAGCCGCAATCATAGACGCTGTGCTGGCTGCCTGGGTGCTTCCACTATAAGGAGAAGAGTTACCCGCACCGGCACCTTTCAAGGTAAACGTTGCTGGATGCGTACTAGATACATTTGAGGTAGCTGGAACATCGCAGTTGCATATAACTAATATGAAATCAGAGTTTTTAACACCATCCGGAACTGTTACCGTTTCAGATGCGACTGTTCCGTCACGTTTCACTAACAGCTTTACCGTTGTCGATGTGCTTTTAGTTTTTTGCTTTAAAAGCGCTGTATTTACTACATTATTTTGAACCGGGTTTTTCGAGGTACTGGACAAAGCACTATCTACTTTTACATGTCCGGAAACCACAGAGGTTGCAGCAGTAGCAATATGGGAATTGATTTTTTCGCTTATTGTATCATTAAAAGCCTTCTGTGTAGATTCGTTATTGTTAATGATATCCATCAATTCCGACAGGGAGGATATCTCTTTAAAAAGAGATGTGACCGAAACAATATTTAGTCCATCCAATTTGACGCGATACAAAGGCATTTCATCTATTAAATCGCCATCGTAAATATCGCCTGTCTCATATTCCGGGTCCGCTGGATTCTCACTTGATGTGCCCTTGATTACCACTATTTCTTCCGATTCAATACCGGTATCCGGATTCTTGGAATACCTGGACGCAATCAAATCATTTCTTTTTAACCCCTGCAGTCCATTATCAATCGTGCATTCCACATAATCATTTTTCTCAATTCTCCAATGCCTGCCCTTTTGTATAGCATCACCATCTCTAATTTTAATTAAATTATTCGTAATAACCTCTGCTTCAAATTTGTTTCCTGTATTTAAGACATAGCTTTCGGTTCCTACAATTCCAGCGTTTTTGCTTCCATCATCCGCCGCTGTCACATGCTCTACTCCGCCATATCCGGTTACTAAATGTGTTGACATGTTTATGCCTCCTTTCCTATTTCGTAAGAAATACTTTCCTTACCATTTTTAATTGTCACTATCTTTTTTGTAACAGGCTGCCAGACAGCTATTCCTGTTTTGTTTTCCAAAGCCCCTACAATATCACCGATATCATAGCTGCCTGTTAAATCTAAATCTATGGTGATGGAATCACACTCCAATGAGCTTTCCTTAAGCTTCTCAATTCCGGATTCCACCATTTCGGCAAAATAATCATATTCTTTTTTATAAACAGCTCCCGGAACAAAAGACGGTTTTACCATTATGCTTGAAACACTATAGTATTTGTTTGCCGACCATGCGGGAGCAGACGTTGTTTCTGACAAGGTGTAATATTTTGCTGCCCATTTTGGAGCTGCATTATAATTTTCCGAGGTGTAATACCTTCTTGCTTTCCATGCCGGGGCTACTGTCTTTTTCCCCTTTTTTACCCCGGGTACCGCAGTATATCCTCCCTTCTTCTTTTTTTGAAAATATTGGGAATAATTTTTCTCCCAGTCCGTGGGCTTTTGGGTCTGCATGTTATATCTTGTCTTCTGCACCCCGTCCACCGCTTTATATTCCGAGGTAACACCATCGCTCCAATAGTAATAGTAATTTGCATAATTCTTTGTCCAGTCTGCCGGCTGGGCTGTCTGCTTTCTATAAGAGGTGGTAACATCCCCTTCTACCGCTTTATACCCTGTACCATCCTTTTCATAATAATCTGTATATCCGGCAGACCAGTTCCCCGGCTGGCTGGTCAGTAAGAAATATGTTTCCTGTTTGGAAGCTTCCAGACTGGTGTAGGAATCGTTTTCATCCAACTTATAATAATTACCATACTTCGCAGCCCAATCGGCCGGCTGACTATCCAGCCTTACATAATTTTCCGTGATGGCCGCATTGGGATAATCATAAACCTCTACCACCTCATCTATGCCGGTCATTACCTGCATTGACTTGTCCAAGATATAATCCGAATCTTTCACAGGGTTCTCTATTTTTGAATATGGACAGACCCCGCCATATTCGTCCGTGAACAGATGAATTACATGCCTGTCCTTCAAATCTCCCTGCCCCATGCATATAAGGTGGTTTACCGGACGGTATTTCTTTTCTATCGTAAATGCCACCTGTGAGGAATCCCACTCCTCATTCTGGCTGTAATCAATTAGATGTACCGCACTTAAAACAACCTTGCCATCCTCATACCTTATTCGCAACTTTCCACCGGATTCACTTAACATGTCACATATTCCGTGATATGCATCCTGATACCGGAAGTTGTAATTTACAACCTCAATTGTTGAATCCTCACTTGAGACAGTAAATATATCTGACAAGCCAATATATTCAATAATCTCCCTGATGCATTCGTTCGCTTCCCCGGTCAGACACAGATAATCGTAACCACCAGGCGGTTCTATAACATTTCCGGCCAGGATTCCATGCCAGCTCCTTCCTGAATATGTAACTACGTTTGATTCTGTATTTACCTTGATATTATCAATAATGCCTCCATACTCTGTTCCTACCACTCTGCCATCCATAGAATTTTCTATGTATATGAGAAAGCCTTTTTGACAGCAGTGATTGTTTAAATCAACCTCTAATTCAAAGTCATTTTCGTCACTTCCATATGCAATATCCAAAGTATAATTTTCCAATACTCCTATATCTTTTCTCGTTTCATCGGCATATACTAAGTCCATTCCGGTTCACTCCTCTCTGCAGAAAGAGTGATGTCAAACCCAAATAAACCATTCCACACCACAGTTAAGTTTCCAGTTGGGATTTTCTCAAATATGTAATATTCACGATTTCTTAAATAAAAGCAATTTTCGATTTCCCCATCTATTTTTTTCTTATACACCTTGCGTTTCTTTGAATTTATGACAAGATACTCTCCCGTATCTACTACACAATCCACATTATACTGATTATCCCCTATACGGATATTAGGATTAGCACATGTCCCATAGATTATCATTTCAAAATCACAAGTGCTGATACTATCATTAACCAGCTTCTGGCTGCTTAAACCATTCGCATAGTCATATGGATAGTCATGTGGGTAATCCAGATTCTGACCTGCTTCATGCACAGTGCCAGGTCTGAATACTATACACGTTTCCTTTATCCACTGGTCATTTTCTGCTACAACGGAAAATGTTATAGTGGATTTCTTAACATTCCTGAAGTTTCCCGACTTGATATTTTTATAAAAATAACATGGCAAATAGTACTCCCCGACATGTAATTCACCTGGCTCCGCAGATATGATATCTGTATCAAACACACTTACCAGCATACTTACATTTTTATAATATTCTTCTTTTGTACTGCCGCTTATATTAATATCCGCATCCTTTGTCTTCATTTTTTTAGAGAACTTAATGATTTGTGTTGATGCTTCGTTTGCCTGATAATCCCATTCACTGTCAAACAGTGTCGCTTCATCAAGGACGATATAAGGAAATCTATCTAAATATATTTTTTTACCCTTACTGTTTTTATAATATATTTCCATTTATATAACACTCCTTACCAAACGTCCAAATACTCTTCCGTCCACTGATATTACAAAACCGGCTCTCTCTAACGCTACTGCTACCGCATTGGCAAGTCTATCATAGTCAATAATTGCCTCATTCTCTGTATAGCTATGCATTTCAAAATCCGTACCAACAGATGAAGGTATAAGGTTAGTGTCGATTGAACCGACCGTTGCAAGGCTTAATTCTTTCATAGAATCTGCAACTTTACTTACATTATTTTCAATACCGGCAGCTAATCCCAAATCAATCATTTTACCAACTTGAGATTCAAAAACTCTGGATGGGGAATGTATTCCTAAAGCATTCTTTGCCGAATCCAACGCACTTTGAGCAGCTTCTTTTGCTGCATCCATTATCAAGCTGGCCGCATTCTTAATTCCTTTAACAATACCTTCAATGATGTTTTTACCAAGTGTAAGCCAATCCACACTCTTCATTGTATCAATAAAGCTTTTTGCAATTTTGGGAACTGCGTCAATTATTTTAGGAATTGCCTTTATAAGACCTGCTACTAATTTTCCTATGATTTCAATACCACTTTGCAAGATTTGTGGTAATTTTTTTGCTATCGTGCTTACAATGTTTATAATCATTTTATCAGCTGCTGATACAATCTGAGGTAAATTATTAACAAATCCTTCAACCACTCTTATCAGTATATCTGCACCTGCTTTTAGAACTTTGGGTGCATTATCGGCAATAAAGCTAATCATGCCGGTTATCATACTTCCCACGTTTGATATAAAAGCCGGTAAATTTGAGAAAAAACCATCTGCAAGACTTCCAACAATCTCCGTTCCTTTGCTTAATACATTGGGAAGATTGGCGGTAATATTCTCTCCAAGTGTACTGATAAGGGTTCCCGCCGTTGTTATCAGAGCCGGTAGATTATTCTGAATGCCAGATATGATATTATTTAATAAATCGCCGCCATTGCTTTGCAATGAGGGTATTGCAGCTTGAATAAATGTTCCTATGGCAGATGGGAGAGCCGTTATTATATTCCCAACCATCGGAATTAGATTACCAAACAAAAATGTTGAAGTGGTTTCCGCCAAAGCCTGCAATGCGGGCTTAACATCTTCACCGATTGCCAGATAACCAAGGACATTAGAAAATGCAGCCTTCATAGCAGACATGGAACCCGTCAAGGTAGTAGCTGCCTCCTCTGCAGTTGTTCCAGTTATTCCAAGCTCTCCCTGGATTACATGAATTGCATTGTACACATCCGCCAGATTGTTGATATCATATTCAATCCCCGATACCTTCTGTGCATCTGCAAGCAGTCTTTCCATTTCCGTCTTAGTTCCGCCATATCCAAGTTTAAGGTTGTCCAACATGGTATAATTCTGTTTTGCAAATCCCTGATATGCATCCTGAATGGATTCCATTGAGGTACCCATTTTATTCGCATTATCAGACATATCCGTTAATGCCATATCTGATACCTTGGCTGCCTCTTCGGTATTGCCGCTTAATCCTTGCAGCAAGCTTGCCGAAAAGCTTGTTACTGCTTCCATGTAATTATTTGCAGACAGTCCGGCAGTCTTAAAAGCATTTTTAGCATTTGCTATTACAGTATCGCTGCTGTCTTTAAATAAGGTTTCTATACCGCCAATGCTTTGTTCTAAATCAGCACCCTCATTTACCGCCGCAGCTATCCCTTTTACAATGGTCTCTCCAATCTTGGCAGCAGCCACCACCTTTAGTATTTTTGACACAATGGAATTTCCTGCACTCTCTCCCGCTGCTCCGGCTTCCTCACCTAATTCAGAAGACAGCCTCCCTTTAATGCCTTTTGCTGATGGAATTATTTGAACATATGCCTTTGCTAATTCTGCCATTTCCCTTTTCCTTTCTGTATAAGTTCTCTTCTTCTATCCTCAAATTCCTCTGGTGAATTAAATGATTCCATCGTTTTATCTCCATTGCTATTTTCCATTAGTTTCATAGCAATAGATTCCGGGCGGTTTCTGCCCTTTGCACCATCCTTTGTTTTGGACCATAACAACAAGGCTAATCTGTCCGCTATGGAAGCGGTTAATATTGTTTCTAATGGCTGCTTCATTCCGCTCATTTTCATCTTGATTCTGCTGTCATTCCTCAAACCGATACAAAAAATCGCCACCCTGGAACAAGGCAGCGATTTATAATCGTATATGTGATAAGTCTCAGCCAAATCACATATAATTGCATCTTCATCCGTTGCAAGCATATCGGCGAGGACCATCAGTTTTTTGCTTTGGGCTGGGACTGGAGTATTTCCGTAATTTCTGACATCATCATGTTTGCGGATACTCTTCCGTTTTCTTTGGTACAGTGCTTTTTCAAAAGGTCTCTTTGTTCCTTTCCGAGCAATCGTTCAATCACTTCGGGCATAAGACCATATTCCCCTTTATCCACCTTGCAGAGTGTCTCTAAAAGCTCATAATCATCAAGTGCACCATCATCTATGTTGTATGCAAATCCTGATACTGTCTTTCCTTCTATCATTCTGTTGCCTCCTGTTCATCTTTTTCCTCTCCGGATTCTGATTGGGAACCTTTTACTATGTATTCATAATGTGTATTTCCATTTGAATCCGGAACAGCTGTTATTGTAGTCTCATAGCCAATTGCTTCGTCATCCTTATAAGTAATATCCCCAACTTCTGTAACAGGTGCATTAGGAATTACTATCCGTTTCAACGTGTTGCCTTTTAAAATCATATCAACTACCCACGAACAGGGTTCTGCTTCATCACTGTTTGCGGTAATCACGATTCCTTCATCAAGATTCCCGGTTACATTATCGTTACCATAGACCGCCTTCAACACTTCAACATTCAATGCCTCAATCAGTGTATAGCTGAATGTATCTGGTTTTTCCGTCTGCATATTGATGACAGTATCGCCACCCCATGATTTAAGGGTGTCTGTTTCCATTGAATTGCTGTTGGTCAAACCATCTTCACTAATATAACCAAGGCAAGCAAATTTACTGTCAAGTTCACTTACTGCATCTGTTGGCAGTGGTGTATCAAGCGGCGCTCTGTAAATCGCACCGCCAATCTTCGGTTTTCCAGTAGATACTTTTTGTGCGTCAGCCATTGTTTTCCCTCCTAATAAACCAAATCATATACCGCTTGATATCGGTATTGTTTTCTTGCTGTATCTGTATAGTTATAATCTGTATTTCTCTTTGATTTTGAAATATCGGTAAGTGCAGCAATATTATCCATAGCCTTTTTTACTTTCTCATTCAATTTAGCCGCTAAATACAAAGAGCCTGCATACGATTGCAACGCCAATATGGCAGACTCAATATGATTTTCTGTACTGCTCCCTGTTTTTTCTACTAAAACAAACTGCGGCGGGGGCTTCTCCGGCATTTCCATATATGCCGGTACATCTAACACTGTATTTAGGTATTGGAGTACTATTTTTTCTATCATTCAATCACCTTAGTGCCTTTAAAATTGTATTATTTTTTGAGTTTTCATGCATTGCCTTAAAGCTGTCTGTTGCAACTTCCGCATTCACCCGGTTTTTTCCGGTATGCGTTGTAACAACATAACCATCACCCAGCTGCTTTAATGCGTTATTTGCACGCTCTTCGCATATTGCCATCATTTCACCAGAGCGTAACAGTTCTTTCACTCCTGCTTTATTCAGTACTATTTCAACCTTAGCCATATGCTTCCACCATCACTTTCTTATTCCAGTCCAACGGGATGCCCGCCTCGATTCCTTCAATCGGAAACCCAAACGTTTTCCATGTCCTTCCAAAAAATTCAACCTCGCAATCTTCCCATGTATGGGTATCACCCTTTGGAATTGCCAGTGTATATACTGCTTTTTTCCCGTATAAATCCTGTGATGTGACAATATCATCCGTGGAAGACGGGCTCACCAGGACATTATCAACCTGTTCCTTGGAATATGTGTAAACAGGACGGTTAAAGCCGTCCACCCCCGATTTCTGTTTTACATGCAAAATGACTGATATTCCTTTAATCATTACCGCCATATAAATCAATCGCCCCTATCCTCTGTCTTCTAAGGCCAAGCCTTACGAGCTCCGATTTCTTAATAAAAAGACCGCCGCCCGGTACAAGAAAGGTACCAGACATTGAATATCCCAATGCAGATTCTGATATCTGTGTCATCGGTTCAGCATCAGTAGATGTCATGAGCGTTCTCGCCACAACATCCACCGTCACTGACTTAGCTACTGTAGCAAGAGCTGCATTACTGCTAATCATATCATCTAAATTCTTTCCTACTTTTTGCGCCTCATATCTCAAGCTGTCTGATATCACCGGAAGCAGTTTCTTCGCTCTCTCCATCTCGGATGGTGTGAGGCTGCGCCATAAATCTTGCACATCTTCAATCGTTGCAAAATTATCCATCTTCCTTAATCACCTTTTTCTCCTTCTGTCACTGTGGCTTTGGTTGCAATCCTTGCAAATGCAGCCGGGTCAATGATTGCCCATCCAATATAAGTCTCAGCACGAAGATACACCTGGTTAAATGCCTTAAGGTCCTGCCCTGACTGGTCCGGGTCTCCATACTGAATCACTTCTAATGGAATTTCTTTCGCATATCCCCATTTAAAGGCATTTGCAAAATCACCAACAATTGCCTGGTCATTAGAGCCATTGAATGATACCGTGCTATTTACATCTACCGGAAGACCATGCACATTACCTGGGTTAGCTCCCCATGCAAGTTCTGGGTACTGCTTTACACCATTTACAGTCAAGGATGCCAGCGTGGAGCTGAATGTCTTTGACATTGCCATTCCGGTCACATCATAGCCCTCATTCACAGCTGCAATTGCCGATTCAATATTTTCCTCAATCTGCGTTTCATCATAATCTACGACCGTGATATTAGTATTGGTATCAAATGAATTTGTACCAATCAAAGCAGAGGCTTCCTTCTTTCTCGGATTGACACCATGCATTGCCATGATATCCAATCCTCTTGCCACCTTCTTTGCATAGCCTTCATTAAATCCCTTTAAAATCTCCAGCTGCTTTTCTTCTGAAGCATACAAAAATTCATCCGTAACACGTGCACCATACTCGACCTTAATCGGAACGATTTTAACAGGTGCAACTTTGGCAGAACCAGCCTCTTTCTTTGTGTTCTCTGCTACGATATTTACCTCATCATCCATTGAAAATGTAAACATTTCAATTCCATTAAAAGGAACCGGAATCGAGCCTGCTAATTTTGCAATGGAGGAGTGTCCGGATACCTTTGAAAATAAATCTTTTACTGTTTCTGGGGCGAATAACTCGCCTTTTGCTAATGTTGCCATACTTATTCTCCTTTACTTGTTAAATTTTTTAATGTGTTTCTCAATGCTGTGTCTGCTCCTGAGATATGTTCTTCTCCTGATGCAAGAGGTGGCTCATTCTTTGAATTTCCCATCAGTGTCTTTAATGAATCTGCGCTCACTCTAATAGAATTTTCATCCTCACCTTTCAGAAAATCAACCGCTTCGTAAGACAAACCGACTTCCTGAGCAATTTTTGTTTTTAGAGAAGCAATCTCATAGCCCTTAATCTTGGAATCCCTCTCTGCAATTTCCCTGTCGTGATTTGCAATCTTTTCATTTGCATCATTTAGGGCTGTCTGCAGATTACCAATCTGCTTTTCATATTCCTCTCTCTTTGCCTTTGCGTCATCTGGTGAAAGATAACCCTCATACTGCTTTACCAAAGCTTCTTTTTCCTGATTAATCCTGTCACTAATTACTGCATCCAGCTGTTCCTGCGTCTCAATCGTCTGAAATTCTGCCATTCTTAACTCCTTTCCTCGCTTTTTTTCAGCGATATCCATAATTTATATACCAACAGACATACAGTGTCTGGTTTGGTTTTTGCAAATAAAAAAACACCCCGGAGGAGTGCTCTAATAACTCACTTTTTGTTTTCTCTTTTCTTTATATTCGCTACAGGCCCAATATGCATAAATTGCACTGTCCAGCAATGCAATTTCTATCTTATCAACCTGGGACTTATACCCAAAACCGCCATTTGACCCGATAGCCCTTTTTTCACAATTCTCAGCTGCCTGTGCCAATGACGGTTGATTCATATGTACTACCTTCTGCTGACACAACCCCTGTTCAAATGCAGAATTTGCAAGTATAATCTCTTTCACCGTTGGGAGTGTCGGTTTCTTCAATTTTTCTTTCTTCATTTCATCCGCCAAAAGCTGCTGTCCATTTGCTCCATCAACAACGACCTTCTGTACATCCGCTTTTGATAGAAAAGCAATAATCC
>ULOF01002120.1_pt1 | contig 22040 bp, 21 predicted proteins | sample 1952371 | NCBI WGS metagenome assembly ULOF01 (sample SAMEA4835597, study PRJEB28245) | human gut metagenome | biome: gut microbiome; material: fecal sample | place: Denmark | collected 2008 | reverse complement strand
TCATGACAGGAAGTTCCGGCTGTGTTATAACAGATTCTTTATCTTCGATCCATCCGCATCTTCCATTGCAGTCTATCTCACAGTCAGCACAGCATTCTACTGTTTCGCCACAGCCACAGCACACACAGGTTCCGCTTGGACTTTTACCAGTAATGCAGCCTCTCTCATACGGCAGTACCTTTTTCTCCGGAACTGATTGCGACGTCGCAACAGATTTTTTCTTTTTCGATGTCTGTACCAAAGTATCTAAGGTATTTAAAGCGTCCGTCAAACTTTTCTGTTCTTTCGCTTTTTCTTTTAATGACCTCTTATAGTTCCTAATCTGCGATACTGTCATATCAGCATTGACCTTGAAACGTTCCTTTTCCTTTAATGGCAGCATTTCCACCAACTGGGAATAGGAATATTTCTCATATCTGTCATCGATCCACACCTTCCCGGAATTTGAGTTGTCTTTTGAGCAAAATTCCTTCCATACCGCAATCACACGCGATACTGCGGATTTATCCATATGGAAGTTCTTTTCGATACACTCATAGAAATTGTCATATCCTAACTCTTCATGGTATCTGCGCATCTCCATCTCATGAAGATGGAACCCTAAACTCATGTATCGTTTTTTGACATCCGCTATGTCCTGTTTCACATAGTTAAATGAAGCAACTGCAAGTTCATTTACTTCATCGCCGTAATAATCCTCACCAAATACAATGCCTGTTGTTAAATCCATATCATCACCGCCCATAATTTATATCCATCTCATTGCTTATTAAAGCGCATACACTGCAATCAGGATTAAATCTGCAATAATTGCTGCTCCAATCGCCACGCGCCCATCTTTACTAATCAAACCAGCAATAATTCCAATAACAAAATTAACAATTATTGCTATGATCGTAATAGTTAAAATACTCATCTCATCACCCCCTCTCCGACAACCATGTGATCACAACTACAGTTACCACACCGTAATGACCAGCTTCCTTCCTACCACCAGCCTATGTTCCAGGATCTTGCAAATTCGACTGCCTCAACTTCTTCTTTTGGAATCGTGTATACTTTATCCTGATACCTAAATCTGTAATATTCTCTATGATTTTCTATGTGTCTTATAAAGAAAACTGACGACATGCTTTTATACAACTGGTTCGAATACAAAATCAGTTCAACATCCTTACAACTACGTAATTTAAACAATACCTGATATCTGTATTTCTGTCCTGCATTTTTCTCTGACAAACCACATAAATATAAAATGACTGACCGATCAGGGTATACTATTGGATACACGATAATTACAAACACGATGCTTACTGCAATAATAATAAATTCTCTCATATAAAGGAGGTCCTCCCATGTCTATAATTGATTCAGATCTCAATAACTTTTCCATTTTTATCTATAATATCTATCTTGCAATTTGAAATGTCCTCTTTTGGAATGTTGCTTGGATATATTCCACCACATTCTCTTCTGCAACTATCACATCTATTGTATAATGCTCCGTGCAAACATGACGAATACATTTCTCCATAAGTAGGATGATTACACTTTGGTTTTCCTTTATTACATGAATAATATCCACAACTACTCATTTCATCCTCTTCTCTCCGACAGCCACGTGATCACAGCCGCTGTCACCACATCCTCCGGTTCCCATGAATCGGATATCTCACGTTCTGTTCCCTGGAGCTGTTCATGTTCCCATCCAGATAATTGTTTTGCAGCATTTTGAAGTTCTTCATAAATAGATTCCGAAATGGAGATTGTTATCTCTCGCTTGTTGTCCCGATCCATGTTATCACCTGCTTTCTAATATCATTAGCACTTACTCAACCTTTTTCTTCTGCTCTTTATCCACATCTTTCTTTTTAAACAAATAAGCGTATTCACCATTTTTTCCATCCCGAAACATCCTTGCCACATCTTCCGTACTTTTTCCAAATAAAGCCCAAATCAGCTGATCGGAAGTTACAGGATTATCTTCATCAAAGACAATCTTGTTCACATATTCTACCCCCTCAATCTGAAATATTCTTATTACTTAATATCAATTATTTTTGTTTTGGGTGATACAACCTCTCTATTCCATTTTATCCACACTATCCTCCAGAAAATAATCAACAGATACACCAAAATAATCTGCCACCTTTTTCAGTTTATTAACTGTAGGTGAAGATTTTTTCCACTTCAAAATGGTACACTTTCCAAAACCCAATTTTTCTTCCAATACAAAAATCGAGATAGACTGTTTTTCACATAGTTTTACAATTTTATCAAACATATTTCCTCCAATCACACTTAAATTCCGAAAACTTTCTACACTCACATTGACATGATATAGAAAATACTCTATAATTATTTTTATATTTTTCTGCATATTGCTACTTTGTAGATAATTTTCTATTTTATATTTGTGATTATATAGATTTTTTTCTACATTGTCAATAGTTTTTGTAGATTTTTTTCTATTTGGAGGAATTATGACAACATATGAAATAATAATCGATCTTTGTAAAAAGAATAACCTTGCAGTTACAGCCCTCGAAAAAGAACTTGGATTCGGACGAGGCTCCATCGGAAAACTAAAATCCGGCAAAACCTCCGTTAATCGATTGCAAAAAATTGCCACATACTTTAATGTTTCTCTTGAATATTTGACAACTGGTAAAGAAAAAAATAACGATTTGCTTTCAAATTATGATAATGAAATCATAGAAATAGCAAAAAAAATTGCTAATGATAAGAATTTACTCTCACTTTTCAACGCAGCACAAAATGCTACACCCAAAGCAATTCGCAATGCTACAAACGAATTAAAAATGACATACAAAACTAACAACCGCTCATCTTCCACAGCTTTATATACAAGCACCCTAAACACTTCAAACGAACAAAACATTTTGGACATTATAGCTGACAATATTGAAAAGTATTCTACACTTAGCACTTCCATGTACTATGACACTTTTCACGTTCCAACGCTCAATGAATTAAAAACAATAGCCGATGACCTTCATATTTCTGTTAATGATCTGCTTTGTCCAGAACCGTTTAGTCCTGCTGAAATAAAATCAAAGTATTTTTTCTGCCAATTACAGCAAAACGGAATATCAGTACATTTTGTTAACGACAATGGAATTATCTTATCTCAAAACGCCATACATTATATAATACCATTTAATATTTACGATACTTTTTATTCCTCATTGGATGACTATTTTTCCTTAAATATTAAAACATTAATTTTACATGCAGATAAAAAATATTACTCTCTTAACGATGCACTTGATCATTGTCATCCACATAAAGATTCATCTAATCAATAAATATAACAGGAGATTCGATTATGCAATTTTTAAACGTAGCTGCTTACGCAAGATACTCAACCGAAAATCAGGATGAAAATTCTATTGAAACACAGTTTGACAATATTGCCCAGTACTGTCAGACACATCAGTATAATATCGTCGCTCATTACTTTGATAAAGCAAAATCCGGCACTAATATCGAACGTGCTGATTTCCAGGAAATGATCTCTGCTGCAAGAGCAGGAAAATTCTCTGCTATCGTCATTTATGATATTACCCGCGGATCCAGAGACGTTGCAGACTGGTTTACCTTTCGAAAACAGATGATGCAGGCAGGCGTTCAGATCATCTCCACACACGACAATATCGGCGACCTCCTTAATCCTAACGACTTTCTGACAGAATTAATTGGTGTCGGAATCGGGCAGCATCATGTCCTGACCTCACGTTTAAAATCTATTGATGGAACAACCATGAAAGCTCATGAAGCAATATTCTTAGGCGGATGCCCGCCACTTGGTTACGATGTTAAAGACGGAAAATATATCATCAATGAATCAGAAGCCAACATTGTTCGCAAAATCTTCTCCATGTATGCTTCCGGAGAATCTTACAGCGACATTATTGACAGCTTAGGCGGAGCTATTGGCAAGAAAGGTCGCCCTATCGGCAAAAATTCTTTAAGCTCCATTCTTCGTAATGACAGATACATAGGAATTTACACCTGGAACCGACGCAAAATAAAAATAATGGGAAAATGGGCAGGCGGTGTGCCTAATGAACGAATCGTCCAGATCAAAGACGCTATACCACGCATTATCGATCAGCCGACCTGGGACAGAGTCCAGATCAGATTAAAAAGCAAAACAAATTCCTCTTCCAAAGCAGCACGTTCTTATCTTCTGACTGGGAAAATTGTGTGTACAGAATGCGGCGCACGCTATTGCGGCAGAACATCTGTGAACCAAAGAGGTTATCAAAACCCTTACTATGTCTGCGGAAACAAAACGAGAACCAGACAATGCCATTCCAAAAATATAAAATGTGAAGATCTTGATAATTTCTGCCGAAATGCAGTCAGGGAATATATCTTGAACTATGATTTATCTGAAACCGCACAGCGTATCGTAACCGCATACAATGCAACAGTTTCACAGTACACCAATGAAAAGAAAGAACTGGCAGAAATCTCCCGCAAAATTAAAAACGGTACAGATGCAATTTTAAACGGCTTCTCCAGCGAAGAACTTTTTCAGCAGATGGGAAAATTACAGGTACGTCAAAAAGAATTAGAAAAGATCATTGCAAACGATGCTGCAGATGAACTCGATCCAGAACTGGTAACGAAATTATTGAAAAACATGTTAGAAGATGTTTCAACTAACATCGATGAAGTAGTAAAACAATTTGTAACAAAAATCTACGCCCATCCGAACGGCGATTGTACCGTACATCTGGGCGTAGCACATTTTACAAGTAGCGGAAGGGAGATTCGAACTCTCGACACTACGGGTATGAACCGTATGCTCTAGCCAACTGAGCTATTCCGCCATATTAAATTGTCATCAGAACTTCTGATGTAATGGGACCTATAGGGCTCGAACCTATGACCCTCTGCTTGTAAGGCAGATGCTCTCCCAGCTGAGCTAAGATCCCATTTTTGTCCTTTGCTTTTTGCAACCGACTTCTAAAGTATACTATTACAGGAGATGAAAGTCAACACTTTTTTTCATATTTTCCTAAAAATTTCAAAAATATAACAACACATCCAGCTTTCTATACTGGCACTTCATGTAAAACAAGCTACAAGACTCGTTTTACATGTTATGCTATACTAAAAGTGTCTTATGCCAGTAAGCGTTCGACCAGTTTCACACATTCCGCTGCATCTTTCGAATAGCCATCTGCTCCGATCTCATCCGAAAAACTCTCCGTGATCGCCGCTCCTCCAATTACAATCTTCGCCGTACAGCCTTTTTCTTTTGCCAGCTCCACAACGTCTTTCATCCGCATCATTGTGGTCGTCATCAGTGCGGAAAGTCCGATCACTTTCGCACCTTCATTCATTGCGGTATCCACGATCACATCTGCCGGAACATCCTTGCCAAGGTCGATCACATGATAACCGTAATTCTTCAACATCAGAACAACAAGATTTTTTCCGATATCATGGATATCGCCCTCAACTGTCGCAACAACGATCGTAGCCATTGCCTCTGTATTACTGCGCTCTAACATCGGCTCTAAGTACTCGATTGCAAGTTTCATCGTATTAGCGGAAGAAATCAGCTGTGGCAGGAAATATTTCTTTTTATCAAATAATTCTCCTACTTCATTGATCGCAGCGATCAGATGCTCATTGATAATCTCATCCGGTTTGGCTCCGCCATCCAGCATCTTTTTTACTTCTTCTAATACATGTTCTTTGTTTCCCTTTAAAACTGCTTGAAATACGCCGCTTCCCGTACTCTCTTTCCTGGTTTCGCCGCCAGCCGCAGATGTACCTGCAGGTGTTTTCTGAACCATGACACGTTCCATACCGGCATATTTTTCTGACAGGAAATTCATGCGCTCAATATAACGGATGTCGCTTTCTTTCTTATTCAACAGCATATCCGACGCAAATGCGGCATTCATCAGAAGTTCCTGTGACGGATTTGCAATCGCCATCGTAAGACCATTTGCGATCGCCATTGTAAGAAAAGCCGTATTGACATAAGTACGTTCCGGCAGTCCGAATGAAATATTAGAAAGTCCACATGCTGTCGGCAGTTCCAGTTCATTTTTGCAATAGGAAAATGTCTCAAAACACTCTAACGCTGCATTCGGATTTGCTCCGATCGTGGCAACCAGTCCATCCACAATGATATCTTCTTTTGCCATGCCGATCCTCACCGCCTCATCCATGATCGTGCGGATAATGCCATGTTTCTCAGCAGAATCTTTTGGCAGTCCCTCATCCGAGAGGGGAAGCAGGATAAACATTGCCCCGTACTTCTTTGCAATCGGAAGCAGTTTTTCAAACTTTTCTTTTTCCAGTGAAATCGAATTGATGAGTGCACGTCCCGGATAGATGCGGAGCGCGGCCTCAATAATATCCACATGGCTGGAATCAATGCAAAGCGGACAATCCACCGTCGAAGTCACTTCGTAAATGGTACGCAGCATCATCTCTTTTTCATCAATACCGTTCATACCCATATTGATGTCAAGGATCGATGCTCCATTTTCCTCCTGTTCTAATGCCATGGTACGAACAAGATTTAAGGAACCCTCTTTTAACTCTGCCTGCAGCTTTTTCTTTCCGGTCGGGTTAATACGTTCTCCAATGACCATAAAACGTCCTTCAAGCGTGATCTCTACAGACTTACGCTCTGAAGTCAGCATTCTTCTCTTCGTCTGAAGCGGTGCTTTGACCGGGATACCTTTTACTGCCTCCTTTAAAGCACGGATGTGCTCCGGTGTTGTTCCACAGCATCCTCCAATGATGGCAGCACCCTCTTCGACCAGTTTTTTCCCGACTTCGGCAAATTCTTCCGGCTCTACATTAAAGACGGTCTGACCATCGATCAGCTCCGGCATTCCGGCATTTGGTTTTGCGAGAAGTGGTATCGCTGCATACTCTGCCATCTTCGCGATCGGCTCTAACATTGCCTCCGGTCCGGTCGAACAGTTCATTCCGACCGCATCCGCACCAAGGCTCTGCATCACAACAACCGCTGTCACCGGATCTGTTCCATACAGTGTTCTTCCGTCTTCATTATAAGTCAATGAAACCATGACTGGCAGGTCACATACTTCACGGATTGCCAGCACAGCCGCACGGCATTCCTGCAGGCTCATCATCGTTTCAACCACAAAAAGATCTGCTCCGGCCTCCGCAATAATTTTCGCCTGCTCTTTATAAACATCCACCAGATCCTCAAACATCAGATCTCCCAACGGATAAAGCTGTTCTCCTGTCATGGTAAGATCTCCAGCAACCAGCGCATTTGTACCTTTTGCAGCCTCTTTTGAGAGTGCGACAAGCTTGCGGTTCATCTCCTCTAAATGATCTTCCAAACCATATTCTTTTAATTTTATTCTGCTTGCGGTAAAGGTCGGCGCAAATAAAATATCGGTTCCGGCCTCTACATACCGTTTCTGCAGATCGATCAACACTTCTGAATTTTCCAGGATCCACTGCTCCGGACATACTCCGACCGGCATTCCTGCCTTCTGTAAATTCGTTCCTGTTGCACCATCAAGCAGTACCGGGCCTTTTTTTACCAGCTCCCTAAACGCTTCTCTTGTCATTGCTGCCAGTTCCTTTCCTTTTCACATCATTTTTATCTTGTGTAATCTGCTGTCTTTTTTATCATCCAGCGGCTTTCCGTCATATCACTTTTCTAAAGAATCGTACCGCCTCCGGCAACATATTCTCCATCATATAATACGACTGCCTGTCCGGGTGTCACCGCACGCACCGGCTCTAAAAATTCACAGTGTATCGTATCTTCTCCGGTTCTTGTCACCTTGCACATACTCCCACTGTGGGAATAACGGATTTTTGCCTTCAAAAGCATCTCATCCTTAATATCCGGGATGGACATAAAATTAATATGATCTGCATCCAGTTCATAAGTAAACACATCTCTGTTCTCACCAAGTACGACCTCATTTGTCTCCGGCCGTATCTCCGTGACAAATACCGGATGCCCGAATGCAATTCCGAGTCCCTTTCTCTGTCCGATCGTATAATGCGTAATCCCTTTATGTTTTCCGACTACAGTTCCGTCTGTCAGAACAAAATTTCCCGGAGGTGGTACCTGATCGCCGCATTCCCGGTCAATAAATCCGGCATAATCATTGTCAGAGATAAAGCAGATCTCCTGACTGTCTTTTTTATGTGCAACCATAAGACCAATCTCCTCTGCAATCTTACGGATCTCATCTTTATGATAGGCGCCGACCGGCATCAATGTGTGTGACAACTGTTCCTGTGTCAGATTGTAAAGTGCATACGTCTGATCTTTAACTGCTGTCACGGAATTTTTAATTGCATATCTTCCATTGGAAAGCTGCTCGATCCTCGCATAGTGCCCGGTTGCAATATAATCCGCACCAATCGCAAGACTCCGATTTAACAATGCTTCCCATTTTACATAACGGTTGCATGCAATACACGGATTTGGCGTCCTGCCTTTTAAATATTCCGCAGTAAAATAATCCATGACATTTTTCTTAAATTCCTGTTTGAAATTCATGACGTAATAAGGAATTCCAAGACGGTCTGCCACTCTTCTGGCATCATCCACTGCCGAAAGACCACAGCATCCGCCACTCTCCTCCTGCACAAATTCATCCTCATCCTGCCAGATCTGCATGGTCACACCGATCACATCATATCCCTGTTCCTTCAAAAGATATGCTGCCACAGAGGAATCCACACCGCCTGACATACCGACTACTACTTTCTTTGCTGCCATTCTTTTCTCCATTTCATCTATCTCAAATATTTTCTATTCTGCCAGATGTCAACATCCATTTTTACACTATATATTATTTGACCATACATCGCCCCATTGTGCAATCTTTTTTTCCGGTGCACTGATTATTTTTTTGCAAAATTTATGAGAAACCCAATCCGAGTTTCTCATAAATGATTGCGTGATATAATCCTTCCACCGTCCGGATCACATCATACCAGTATGACCGCTGCTGTCCGCTTTCAAAATGTATGAAGACAGCAACATATTTTTCTGCAGCTCTGCGATCAGATCGTAGAGTTATAAAGTTCGCCTGTTCTGTAATTATAGGTATAAGAACCTGATTTCTGATAGGTATTCGCCTTTGCGGCCTCACTCTTTGCATAAGACTCTGCACGGCCTGCCTGCCGTTTCACTTCTGTTCCATAGTAGCTGCTGTCTGCAAACATTGCCTTTACCTTACTCATATCAGTCTTCTTAAACTTTTCTTCATCAATGGTAAGCTTGTTGTCTGCACCTATGGAAATACCGATATCAGAAAGTGATTTACGATTTGCCTCTGTCACATTCACCATGCTGGCACCGGCTCTTAAAATACTCTTTGTATTGGAATTGCCCACTTCATCAATCAGACTATTATAGCTGTCTGTAAAGTTTTTAACAGCTTTATAGATAGCATCCGTATCATAACCGGTCGTCTTGTTTCCATTTTCATCTGTCTTTGTCACTTCGTTAAATAAGGATTTATCCCCTGTTTCCTGAAGAGCTGCAACCGACTTCTCCACGCTCTTCGCATCACTCTCAATCACAGCGAGTGTCCTGGTGCTGTCTTTGGATATTGACGTTGAGGAAGATGTTGTATCGTCTGAATCACTGACCTGTCCACCTTTCCCATAATACGCATTTAACAATTTAAAATAGCTGCCCGATCTGATTGTTGCCCAGTCACTGTAATTGATTCCAAGTATATCACTTCCTGACATACTGTTCGAAAACAATGAATTCTTAGATGATGTAGTGTTTAGACCAGAAAACAAAACTCCCATTGAATATGAATTATAGCCAGAAATTGTTGCCATATATCTCACTCCTTTGAAATAATACAATAACCTGTTCGTTATGAATCAAACATCCCTGTTTTCTTTTATATCGTCATTTTAGGCCGTTCTCTTTATATTTTCAAGTATTTTCCACAGGTAAAACCGGCTTTTCAGATGTATGGATAACCTAACCAATTTTTTTGTATTTTTTTCTGTTTTTTTGTTTTAAATTACTAAAAAATTGTTAATTTATTATTCACACTTTGTTCATATATGATTGATATACTAAATACAGTTAAAAAATACTTAGACAACTTGTTATAATATACTTGATAAATTTTTTTCATAATAGCCCGGGCGCCGAAAGGTGTCTGGGCACTCCTCATTTATGGGAACTTACAGGTTTTCGATCTGCCAGTCGATCGGCTCGATCCCATTTGCTTTTAAGAAATCATTTGCCTGACTGAAATGTCTGCATCCAAAAAAACCTCTGTATGCAGAAAGTGGGCTTGGATGTGGCGCTTTTAAAATCAGATGCTTCGGATTTGTCAGCATCGGTATCTTGCTCTGTGCCGGTCTTCCCCACAACATATATACGATTGGCCGGTCCTGTGCATTGACTGCCTGTATGATTGCATCCGTAAACTGCTCCCAGCCTCTTCCCTGATGGGAATTCGCCTGATGTGCACGGACAGTCAGCACCGTGTTTAAAAGCAGTACGCCCTGATCCGCCCATTTTTTTAAATATCCGTTGTTCGGAATATAGCATCCCAGATCATCCTGAAGCTCTTTGTAAATATTCTGCAGAGATGGCGGGATCTCCTTCTGTGATGGCAGTACGGAAAAGCTCAGACCATGTGCCTGATTCTCATTGTGATACGGATCCTGTCCTAAGATCAGTACTTTTACCTCACTAAGTGGTGTAAAATGCATCGCATTGAAGATATCATCTGCCGGCGGATAAATGACCGCCCTGCTGTATTCTTCTTTTACAAATTGAAATAGTTCCCTGTAATATGGCTTTTTAAACTCTCCCTGAATTGCCGGGAGCCAGTCATTCGTAATCATTGCCATGATATTTACCCTCTTATTATCTTCTGACAGAGACACCGCGTTCTGCCAGATAATCTTTCAGATCACAGATCTCAAGGTCTTTGTAATGGAATAAAGAAGCAGCAAGCGCTGCATCCGCTTTCCCCTCCGTCAGCGCATCGTAAAAATGCTCTTTCGTCCCCGCTCCACCGGAAGCGATCACCGGAATAGAAACATTTTCTGCGATCATACGGGTCAGTTCAAGATCATAACCTGCCTTGGTTCCATCACAATCCATACTGGTCAGAAGAATTTCTCCTGCGCCAAGCCGGTCCGCTTTCATTGCCCATTCCACAGCATCAATTCCGACATCAATACGTCCACCGTTCTTGTAAATATTCCAGCCCGAACCGTCTGCACGCTTTCTTGCATCGATCGCTACCACCACACACTGGCTGCCAAACTTATCTGCCGCCTCACTGATGAGTTCCGGACGGTTGATTGCAGAAGAATTAATCGATATCTTGTCCGCACCCTCACGGAGTAATGCCTTGAAATCATCCACAGTACGGATACCGCCGCCTACAGTAAATGGAATAAACACTTTTTCTGCCACTTTGCGCACCATATCCACGACCGTCTCTCTGGCATCTGAGGTTGCTGTGATATCGAGAAATACCAGTTCATCTGCCCCCGCCTTATCATAAGCCGCTGCGATCTCAACCGGATCTCCTGCATCCCTTAAATTTACGAAATTAACACCCTTTACCACACGTCCGTTATTCACATCCAGACACGGAATAATTCGTTTTGTAAACATTTTTATCCTCCTGTCTTAAATCCCGGCAAAATTTTCTAGTATCTTAAGTCCGACTGTACTGCTCTTTTCCGGGTGGAACTGACATGCAAAGATATTGTCCTGTTCCACGGAAGCATGAATATGTGTGCCATATTCCGTAGTTGCTTTCACAATTCTGTCATCTTTTGCTTTCAGATAATAAGAATGAACAAAATAAACATATGGATGCTCCGGCAATCCTGCAAAGAGCCTTCCATTATTCCATAGATCCAGTGAATTCCATCCGATATGCGGTATTTTTAATCCCTCTGTATCTGGTATACGCAGAATCTGCCCATCTAACAAATGCAGACCTTCCACTCCGCTGCTTTCCTCACTGCCCTCAAATAAAAGCTGCAGACCAAGGCAGATGCCAAGAAATGGCTTTTTCTTCTCCGCCACTTCCTGTATCACTTTATCCAGTTCATATTTTTTTAACTGGGCCATCGCCTCACCGAAAGAACCAACCCCCGGTAAGATTACCTTGTCTGCCTGACGGATTTCATGAAAATCCCTCGTTATCACGCATTCCCGATGTAAAAAGTCAAGTGCCTTTTGTACGCTTTTTAAATTGCCTGCATCATAGTCAATGATCGCTATCATTTTTATTCCTCACTAAGTCCTGCATCATCCAGTATCTGATAAATCTCTTTTGAATATGCAGTCCGATCCTTCATGTCATATACTTCAAGCGCTTTTTCCGTATCAATCTTAAATGCTTCTAATGCTTCCTCTGCCTTTGCCTGTATGTCTGAAATCTCTCCTTCACATCCAAGTTCTTTGGCATCACTGCTGTATTCTTCACATCTTCCGATTGTGCTGATCAGTGAATCCAGTGCCATATCATAAATTTTCTGGTTCACCAGATTCTGATATGCTCTGTACTGACCTGCTGTATATGCCAGAATACGGTATTTTCTGTAGGTATCCTGATCTTTCTCTTTCACCTCAAGACCTGCCACATCCTGAAATGCCTGCTCATAATCACCCTTTGCATATGCGTCTTCTGCATTTGAAAAGCTGCTTGAATAGCCGACCAGATTTGTTGCTAACACCACAAGAATAAGGAATGAAAATACCATTACAAAGATCAGAATTACCGGCACCTTCGGCAATGGAGGAGTCAGATCCGGTTCCTTTGGCGGCTTTGGCTTCTTTTCTTTCTTTGGCTTTGGTTTCTTTTCTTTCTTTGGCTTCTTTTCTTTTTTCTTTTTCTCTTTTTTCTTCTTTTTCTCTTCTTTCGGATCCGGCTTTTCTTCTTCCTTCGGTGCATCCGATATATCCGGAATATCTCCCAGTTCCTGCAATATCTGCATATTTGGATCTGACAAATCAATGTCACCCGCATTTTCTCCTGTTAGCGGTTCTTTTTGAGATGAGACAGAATCACCTTTTTCATCCTCATCATCTTCCCCAAAAAGAATGCGTGATAATTTTTTTAGAAAACCTTCTTTTTTCGGAGTTTCTTCTATGCCATCCGGAGTAATTTCGGTTTCTTCTGCCTCACTGTCTCCAAACATATCAGCCCCGCCAAGGTCTCCAAAATCATCCAGTCCTGTGCTGCCTGCATCATCCATACCAAAAGTATCACTTCCGGCATCATCTGACGCCTGTGCCGGTTCTGCTGTATCTTCAGACTGTTCATCCGGCTCTTTTTCCATCGTCTGTGCCTGTGACAAATCTTCTGTTTTTGTCACATCATCGATACCCGGGATATCTCCAAGCGTATCCATCAGGAAATCATCATCATTATTATTATGATCTGCTCCATCCACAATCTGATCTAAACTGTTAAAGAAATCATCCGTTTTTTCCTCTTCCGGTGACGACTTCTCATTTTGCAATTCTTTTTCAAACTGTTCTAAAAAATTATCTTCCGCTTCTTTGGAAAGTAAATCATTTTCCATATCATTCATAATATCTTCCTCTGTCTGCATCGTTTCACTCCCGGTTTTTTTCTTTGTATCCAAATCTTTTTCAGATATGGAATTTAACAGTCCATCCAGATAATCTTCTGTCCCGCTCATCCGATACCTCCGTCAAGCCTATAACTTAATTTGGGGATGTGACAATACATCACATCCCCCTCTTCGCTTCAACCTAATCAATGCTTTTATCAATTAAATTGTCAATAGCCTCTACAAGATTGCCGATTTCAGGTTTTGTCAACTGAGCATCTGCCCCTAACTGTTTGCCTTTAATTCTCATTTCCTCATTGACCAAAGATGAGAAAATAATGAGCGGTATCTTCTTCATATTATCATTTGTCTTAACCAGTTTGGTCAGTCTGTGTCCATCCATCATCGGCATCTCGATATCCGTGATAATACAGTGAACCTTGTCACGCACATTGCCTGCTTTTTCAAATTCAGTAAGTTTGTCCCATGCTTCCTGACCGTTCATTGTCACAATCAGATTGGTGTATCCTGCCTTCTTCAGACAATCTGTGATCAAGCGGCTAAGAAGCGGTGAATCCTCAGCGATCAGGATCGGAGAGTCACAACGTTCACGGCTTACCATATTATCAACATCTGATACCTTAAGTCCTGTCTCCGGGCTGATATCGGATACAATCTTCTCAAAATCAAGGATGATGATCAGCTTGTCATCCATCTTAATGACACCTGTGGATGCACTGTTATTCTCCGTATTGATCGTTGAATCCGGTTTGATGATGGATTCCCATGATACACGATGGATACCAATCACGGCATCTACATGAAACGCAATATTTAATTTGTTAAAGTTCGTGATGATAAAAAGTCCTTTGTCTTCTCCGTCCTCCGGCATTCCCAGGCATCTTTTCAGATTAACAACAGTAATCATCGTATCACGCGGCATAAAAATACCTTCCACACTTGGATGAGAATTTGGTACTGGTGTAACCGGCTGATACGTCAATATCTCTCTGATCTTTGCAACATTGATTCCATAATGATTATTTCCTAATGTAAATTCCAGGACCTCCAGTTCATTTGTTCCTGACTCTAAAAGTATATTTGTATCCATTCCTGTCTCTCCTCCCGCGTATCATCTGCTACGCAATTCGTCTCTTTTTCCATTGCATAAATACTGCATTTATTATAGCACATTACTAATATCATTACAAAGTAATTTGATAATTTGTACCGCTGATATTTACAAACAGATCCAGACTGTCCACACTGGTCACACTGTCCGGCACCTGAAACAATAAGATAGTATTTTCTGTTACTCCAGCCGGGACTGTTTCCTGATACAGTGCAAAATCAGATGGAAGTATTGTATTTTCTTCCTCTGCTTTTTCCTGACCATTGACCATAACAGAGAACTTCGGTGTCTTTGCAAAGTTATCTATCGCTATTTCATCCGCTCCGGAATTTGTAATATCAATACCGACAATCACAAATGTCTTGCCCTGCTCTGCATCCAGCGAATAATAACCGCCCTCCATATAATTTGCTGCAATTTCTGCTCCGGTATATGTGACCGACAGATTTTCTCCTCCAAACAGTTCATCCAGTGTCGACGGCTCTGCTGTTTTATTCTCTGTGCTCTGGTCTCCTGCAGCTGCATTGCCGGATGCATCCAGTGTGATTTTATTCTCCGTCTCCGTCGTCTGTGACTCATCCACTGCCTCTGTTTCCTGCTCATTGCGGCTCACATTTGCAAGACCGTCAGCCTGGCTCGTATTAAATTTTGCCACAGCGTGTGCCGAGTAATCCACAATCATGCCTTCCTCATCTTCTGTTAAACTGTATGGCTGTTCTCCACATCCACCGAGCAGCAACGCTGTCACTGCTGCCACTGCCGTTAATCTCATTCCCGTTCTTTTCATGGCATTCCTCTCAAAATATCTGTAAATAATAGAACTCACGCTCTGCGAATATTCTATTATCATGAACAACAGAATGCGCACTCTGCGAACATTCTATTGTCACGAACTATACCCATATGTTAGCATTTTTGGTATGATTTATCAACTGAAAAATTTCCATTATTTGTTTCTAATTCAAACCAGAATTCCACTCCGTCCTCATGATTGATCACGCCGCACTTCTGATGGAACGAATCCATGATTGCCCGGACGATTGACAGACCGATGCCGCTGCCACCGTATTCTCTGGTTCTCGCTTTATCCACTTTGTAAAATTTGATCCAGATATTGTCCACATCTTCTTCCGGTATCGGATTTCCCGTGTTAAAAACACTGACGCGGACTTTGTCCCCTTTCTGTACACAGCTGATATCGATCCGCTTTTCTCCCTCTGCGTGATGGATCGCATTGCTCAGATAGTTGGTCACTACCTCTTCCACCTTAAATTCATCCGCCCACGCATATAACGGTTCCTGCTGTGTAAAGTCCAATGTGATCTCATTCTGATTCAAAAGGATCGCAGACGAATTGATCACCCCCCGGATCAGTTCTGTCAGGTCAAACCGCTCCATGGTGATGACCTCATTGCCAAATTCGAGCTGGTTTAAAGTGAGCAGTTTTTTGACCATTTTATTCATCTTGTCCGCTTCGTCCATGATGACTTCGCAGTAAAAGTCCCTGCTCTCCGCATCATCATTGATACATTCTTTCAATCCCTCCGCATAGCCCTGGATCAGTGCAAGCGGTGTTTTTAACTCGTGCGATACATTGGATAAAAACTCTTTGCGCATCTCATCGATCTGCGTCTTTTTGTCAATATCGATCTGCAGCTGGTTATTTGCGCTTTTCAGTTCGGAGATCGTATGCTCTAACGTGGTCGACATGACATTCATATATTCGCCTAACTCATCTACCTCGTTGTGGTATCTGCGCCCCGGCTGGTATTTTGCCTCAAAATCAAGCTCCGTCATGCGTTTTGAGATATCGGTCAGACGCAGAAGCGGTGTTGTAATGCCTCTTGAGACAAACACGATCACGACTGCACTGATGATTGCAGCGACAACACCCACCCATGCCAGAAATGTATTGGACAGATTGACGCTTTCCCTGATACTCTCAAGTGCGGTACGCATCAGGATCAGATTGCCGTTTGAAAGTGTTCCGTAAAGGACCAGAAACTCTGAATCTAACCTGGTATCCGTCTGTTTTTGAATAATATAATTATCCGACTGCATCATCACCGTCACTTCATTTTGTTTTTCGCCAAAAATGATATTCATAAATTCCAGCATCATTTTCTGCGTATCATTGACGGAAGACCGCACGATCGTCCGGTCGGAGCTTATGATCATGACGGTGATATTCCCATTTGCACAGAGATTGTCAAATGTCACATCAAAAGAACTGTCATCAAGTGTCCCTGCCTCACTCGCTTCATCGATCGTCTCAAATCCGGAAAGCAGCGTATTTTGTTTATTGATCACATAGTACGGTTCCAGAAAAACCGTGTTGATAAACCAGCACAAAAGAAGTGTTCCCGTAACCAGACAGATACTGATCAGGATCAACTGGTGTGTCAGTGAACCAAAATATTTTCTTTTAAATTCTTTTTTCCTGCTTTTCATCATTACTTATCACTGCCATTTTCTTCTGCTTCGAATTTGTAACCCATGCCCCAGATGGTTTTTATGTAATCTCCTTTTTCACCGATCTTGGCACGCAGTTTTTTGACATGTGTATCGATCGTTCTGGCGTCCCCGAAATAATCATAGTTCCAGACATGATTAAGAATCTTTTCCCTGGAAAGTGCAATGCCTTCGTTTTCCATAAAATAGGTAAGCAGTTCAAATTCCTTGAAGCTTAATTCGATCTGTCTGCCATCCACCGTCACTGTATGTGCAGTCTGATCGATCACGATGCCGCCGATGGAAAGAAGTTTTCCCTCCTCCGGTGCCTTTCCGCTTCTTCTTAAAATTGCACCGACACGCGCAACTAAGATCTTCGGAGAAAACGGTTTTGAGATATACTCATCAACTCCAAGTTCGAACCCTGTCAGCTCGTCCTCCTCATCCCCCTTCGCCGTCAGCATGATGATTGGCACTTTCGAAGTCTCCCTGATTTCCCTGCAGACCTCCCATCCGTTCATCTTTGGCATCATGACATCTAAAATGATCAATGCAATATTTTTTTCCTGATAAAAAATATCGAGTGCTGCTTCTCCATCTCCCGCTTCTAACACCTCATAATCTTCCCTGACCAGAAAATCACGGACTAATTTTCTCATTCTGCTTTCATCATCCACAACTAATATTTTAATTTTTTCCATCTTTGTTCCTCATTTCTGCGCTGCTTTTTTGCACATCTCAAATTTGTGCCAGAGTACAAACCTGCATGTTATCCTAACAGATAATTATGAAATAAATGTGATGTCTTCTATGGTTCTTCCACCGTCTGTTCACGTTCCTTTAACGCGGCTTCCCTCTCATCAAGTTCCTGCTCCCACGCCGCATATTTATCAATCAGCTTATTTTCGTAATTGATGATCGTCGGACTGTCGCTCGTCGATGCAACGATAAACATTCCGATCACGCTGACTGCCAGTATCACAGATATAAATAACGTGATCTCATATTTTTTGCGGTATCCATCCGTTTTTTTTGACGCCTTCTTTTCGCTCGCCCTGTTTTTTGCAGAAATCCTTAATTTTTTCCGGAGGCTCTCCTCTAACACCGGATGTGTCACGGAAATCGGAAGAATATCACTGTTATTAATGGACGGATTCTGAATCAGATATTCCTGTAGTTCTTTTAAGTATGTAAATCCAACCGCTGTTTCAAACAGCTCCTGCTTCACCATTTTATTATATATTTCAAGCACCGTTTCCGGATGATGCATATCTGCGCGTTCTTCCACATAATGAATCCCATGTGCTTCCTTTTTCGCCTGCTCTGCTTCCGCTTCATCCGTAAAAACAAAACCGTTTATCTTTACTTTTTTCTTTTCGGACATGATTATTCCTCTTATTTTTCTTATTATCGTGATATGTCTTTTGTCATTCTGATTTTAATAATGTCAGAATCAAATAACGGTTCCAACATTATTTTCATTATAAAAAAATGTGAAAAGAAATGCAATGCGTATTGTATTGTAATTTCTATATAGTATAATCGGCTTAGGAAATCAATTCTGGAGGTTTTTTATGAACAAAAATAATTTTGCACCGCTGCCGCCTATGGGTTGGAACAGCTACGATTACTATGACACCACGGTGACAGAAGATGCCGTGAAAGCAAATGCAGATTACATGGCTGCACATTTAAAGGAGTTTGGATGGGAATATATCGTCGTTGATATCGAATGGTACGCGATCGGTGCCGGTTCCATGCGCGATCAGTTCCAGTATATCCCGTTTGCGGATGTTGCCATGGATGAATTTTCAAGACTGCAGCCGGATCCGGCACGTTTTCCATCTTCTGCGGACGGAACCGGTTTTACCCACCTTGCTGACTATATTCACAGTCTCGGTTTAAAATTCGGTATCCATATCATGCGCGGAATCCCAAGAACTGCTGCGCATAACCATTGTATGATCAAGGGCAGCAACGTGACTGCCGATATGGTCGCAAATCCTTCCTCCATCTGTGGATGGAACCCGGATATGTACGGTGTCCGCGATACGGAGGCAGGACAGGCTTACTATGATTCCCTGATGGAACTTTATGCTTCCTGGGGTGTTGATTTCATCAAGTGCGATGATATCTGCAATACCAATATCTATCCGGCCAATCCTTATTCTGCACGCCATGAGATAGAAATGCTCGCAAAGGCGATCGCACGCTGTGGCAGGCCGATCGTTTTATCCCTTTCTCCGGGACCTGCACTGATCGAACACGCATGGCACTATGAGACTTATGCAAATATGTGGCGTATCACCGATGATTTCTGGGATAAATGGGATCTGTTAAAAGATATGTTCCACCGCTGTGAGCTCTGGCAGAACCATGTGGCAAAAGGATGTTACCCGGACTGCGATATGCTTCCGCTCGGCTGGCTTGGAAAAGGATTCGGTCATGAATGGTACACTAATTTTACACCGGAGGAACAGCATACCATGTTAACGCTCTGGTGTCTCTTCGGTTCCCCTCTGATGCTTGGCTGTGAACTGACAAAGTTAGATGACTCCACACTTGCCCTTCTTACTAACCGCGATGTGCTGTCCATGTTAACCCCGGACTGCAAGCCGCATCAGGTATGTCTTGACGATGAAAAAGCCATCTGGTGTGCATACAATGCAGTTACCGGTGAACACTTTGCCGCCTTCTTCAACCTATCGGATGAGACACATACGATCCACTGTGACATCGAAACGCTCCATGTCGGCGATGAACCCTGTGCCCACAAAGATGCCAGCCTGACGGAACTTTGGAGCAAAGAAAAAACATCCGTGTCCGGCAGTGCCATTTCTGTCACACCGCCAGCACACGGATGTCTGGTATTTCGTGTAGAAAACTAGTCGGAAAGATCACTCCTCCGGCATCCAGACACGCATCTGGTTTTCTCCCCGGTTCGCCCACGCATAATAAGGAATTGCGGTCAGCGTCACATCTGTCCGCTTCGGGCGTTCCTCGGAGTAAAGTGCATCACTGCTCTCCATCCGGTATCCCGGCAGATGGATCAATACATTTCCTTCTAATACACCTTCCCTGCAAAGTTCTGTCTCCGCTTTGATCTCTCTTGGAATCCGTAGCGCCTGAATACATTCGCCATTGTCAACTCCCTCAAAACAGTAAACAACCGGACCACGCATCAGGGCGACACAGCCTTCATCTTCACGCACGTTTGTGTTTGCATAAATTTTGCGTACCGGAAGATCAAATGTAAGCTCAATCACATCATTTTCTCCCCAGTTTTGCTTCAGATAAAGATATCCGTCTTTTATGCAGGATGCTGCATCTGTCTTTTCTCCATTGACTGTCACGCAAAGTGTATCCATGCGGATATGGGACGGAATGTGGATTGCCAGTTCAAATGCGTCTTTCATCTTCGCCTTTACCTGATAGGTTACTTTTCCCTCCCACGGGTAACTGCTGTCTACCTTGACAACCGCTTTTTCAAAATCTGCTGTCTGTCCCAAAAAAAGATGGGAATAGAGTGTCGTATCACTCTCGCTCCACGCATAGGTGCCAAGTGAAGTCACAAGACGTACCAGGTTTGGAGGACAGCATGCGCAAGCATACCAGCCCGGACGGGTCGGCAGCACATGTTTGTAACCGAAGATCGTGCCGGAAGTTCCCGGATTGGTCTCAAGCGGATTGACATAGAAAAACTGTTTTCCGTCTAACTGGATACCACTGATGGTTCCATTGTAAAATTCCCGCTCCATGATATCCGCATAAATTCCAAGCGGCCTGATCTCCAACATTCTCTTCGCAAAAAATATCATTCCGATCGAAGCACAGGTCTCTGCATATGCCATATCGTTTGGCAGATCATAGTCAATCGTAAATGCCTCGCCCTCAACCGTAGAACCGATGCCGCCGGTGATGTACATTCTTTTCTTTACAATATTATCCCACAGAGTCTGACACGCCTCATAAAGTCTCTGATCTTTATCTTCCCCGGCAAGATCTGCCATCGCCGTGTACATATAAACGGCACGCACACTGTGCCCAACCGCCTCTTTCTGCTCATAGATCGTGGCATGTGTCTGCGTATATCTCTGATCTAACGGCTCTAAGCTGTACTGCCCCCAGTGCTGCCAGCCTCTTTTTTTCTTTTCCTCGTAAAAGTAATTTGGATTTTTTCCGCGCTCTTCCAAAAAATACCGTGCCATATCCTTATATTTCTCTTTTCCGGTCGCACGGTAAAGTTTCATCAGTCCGATCTCAACTTCCTGGTGCCCCGGAATCCCCGGCTCTTTATCTTCCCCGAACATGGAAATAATATGGTCAGCAAGACGCTCCACCACATGAAGCAGTTTGTCTTTTCCAGTTGTCTGATAGTAGGCGACTCCTGCCTCCATCATATGTCCGGCACAATAAAGTTCATGACACTCCTGCAAATTCTGCCAGCGGTGTTCCGGTTCTTTTACAATAAAAAAGGTATCAAGATAGCCATCCGGCTGCTGTGCCTTTTCGATGATGTCAATGATCTCATCCGCACGCGCTTCCAACTCATTGTCCGGCTTTACCGCAAGCGAATAGGCGACACCCTCTAACCATTTTGCGACGTCACTGTCCTGAAAGACCATACCGTAAAATTCTCCTTCGCTTAAACCAGCGGCAATACGAAAATTTTCAATGGCATGGCTTTTTTCCACGCCTGGCACTTCATCATTTAATACTTTCTCCTGAAACGGAATGACGGTGTCTGTCATGCGGTGCTGCATGGCAGACCAGAAGGTGTCGTGGATGGTTATTTGGTTGATGTTGATTTCGTGAATGGTTTTTGACATGGGTCCTCCTTTGGGTTGTTGGCTCGGATTCGCGGATCGCG
>ULOF01056076.1_pt1 | contig 22439 bp, 27 predicted proteins | sample 1952371 | NCBI WGS metagenome assembly ULOF01 (sample SAMEA4835597, study PRJEB28245) | human gut metagenome | biome: gut microbiome; material: fecal sample | place: Denmark | collected 2008 | reverse complement strand
CCCCCCAGCCAGTCGGTAAAATAATGTGGGGGTGTGAAAATAAATATGCGTGTGGTAAAGGAAGCAGAAGAACGGAAAAACGAAATACTGGATGTAGCGGAACGGCTATTTGGAACAAAAGGTTTTGACAGTACCAGTACGACCGATATTCTGAATGAAATCGGGATTGCAAGGGGGACGCTTTATTATCATTTTAAATCCAAAGAAGAAATTCTGGATGCTATGATTGACCGCATGACGAACCGGCTGATTGAGAAAGCGGAAGCAATTGCAGCCCGGAAAGAAATTTCGGTGTTGCAGCGTCTTACAATGATGATGCTTGTGCTCAATGTGAGTGACAGTAATTTTCACCAGGAGCTTTTAGAACAGGTGCATAAGCCACAGAATGCCCTCATGCATCAGAAAATGGAAAGGAGTCTGCTGGCCGGAATTAATCCGATGATTACAGCATTGATAAAAGAGGGAATTGAGCAGGGAATATGCCAGACAGATTATCCGGAAGAAGTGGCGGAAATGACATTTTTGTATGCCAATACGGTATTTGATGACCTTATGGAACACAGCGAAGAAGAACGGCTGAAGAAGATAGATGCGTTTATTTATAATCTGGAACGGTTGTTAAAGATGGAGCAGGACAGCATGAAAGCTGCTATTACTCCTATCTTTAAAAATGATAAATGATATAAAAGGCGAGAAAATAATGAATTGGAGAAAAAGCATGAAATCGGTTAAAAATTATGTGCATACAGAACATGCGCATTTAGTGTATTGCGATAACGCAGGAAAAAAGGTGAAAAAGTATACTTAAGAGATTATTGATAAAAAAATATCCTTGTAGCAATGGCGGCTGGATACAATACCGAGTTATATGTCAAGAACACTATGAGGATATAAAGAAACTATTGAAAGTTAAATGCCTGTTGATTGAAGTTGAAGGAACTCTCAATCAAGGAAATACGAGGGGAACATGGATAGAGAAGTAAAATGGACAAAATATTTATGGCTGAGTTTGCTTTCGTTTGGAGCATTTATGCTCGAATATTTTTCAATATTTGTAATTGAATCAATACTTCTGCATGTGGATATATGGAATTATACGGCAAACCAAAGAAGTGTTCACTGTATCATAATGGCTTTTATGTGGGCAGTTTTTATTGCAATGCTACTATTTTTTTCTCAGAAGTATTTTCATTTTCCTTCAAGAGAAAACAAAGAAAAAAAGCTCTCTTTGGAAAATTGGATAATAACATTTGTTTGCTTAATTGGTTGTAAAATTTTGACTTTTATTGATTGGCATACCCTAAAATTAGTAGGTGAAATTCAAGGTAAAAATATATACCAATTCTGTGCACAATATTTATACTATACATTTGAGGTGATGCTTGTTGTTCTAATTATCATATACGGGCAAAAAGCAATTGAAACCTTGTTGAAAAAAGAAAGCCCGATTCCTTTTGGCGGTATTATATTGGCTGTGACATGGGGAGTGTTTCATTTCGTGTCGAGAGGAGCAGGACTTGAAATATGGAACGGAATTTCCACTATGATATTTTCTGTTCTCAGCGGTGTAATGTATTTAAGGTTAAACAGGAAATGCTTGTATAGCTATCTTTTTATCGCTGTAGGCTATTTACTATAAATTTCTGCTTGTCAGAGAGTAGTACAAAGAAGAAAATGGGATTTGATGGAGGGAAGATATATGGAATTGATTATGCAGCCTACTTTTTCAACGTGTGGACAGGCATGTATTGCCATGATTGCAGGAAAAAGTGTTGAAGAAGTAATAAAGGACATGAAAACAGACGGAGCTGCAAATATCGGACAACTGATAGAAATACTGGATTTTTATGGCATTAAGCACGCAGAGAAGAATAAACGGATTTCCAAGAAGAATCCTGTCCCGTATAGGCACTCTATTTTGACAGTCCATACAGATGCAGGATATACACATTGAACATTGCTATATGATGGTCGGTATTATGATCCTGAATTTGGACTGATTGAGGGAGAATATACCTACGGGAAAATCACATCCTTTTTAGAGATATATGATGATTGATTCAATATGAGGAAATAGATGATAAAAGACAAAAAGCAATGGATAATTGATTTTTTTGCGAATATATAAAGCAGAAAGGAGAATAAAATTGTTTGAACAAGATTATGTCATGAGACTTATAAAGGAAATGGTAAGAGCAATATTAAAACTGTTATTTAATATAGATACTGATTCTCCATCAGCAGAATTATTAAAAGATTCAGAGGAAGAGCAGACTCTCGATGAATTACTCCATATGGTAGATGATGGATTCATCAATGAAGCAGAAAATAGAATCTATGAAATAACAGAAGAAGGTAAAAAGATAGATTTAGAAATTGCTTTACTGTTTTATTCATACTTAAATGATAAGTCTGATAAATTTCTGGAAGAACATAATTATAGCAGAGATGAAATAAAAGCAGGTTTGAAAGACATTACTGCAAGATATGGAGTAGATGGTTTGGCTGAAATGTTTTTGTAATAGCAAGGGAATAGAAAAGGAGACGTGGGTAACATGGAAACAGAAATTATAGGTATGCTAGAAACGATGGCAATTGCAGTCAGTGGTTTTGTGATAAAAAAGTACGTGTTTTTGGAGCCGGATATGGAAGCCGGGAAGCAGCGAATATTTTATTGGTTCAGCTTTTTTGTTATCTGTGGGATGTTTTTTGCTTTTGGTAAGGATGCGGCAACAATGGCAGTACTGCTCTTAATCGGTTTTAATATCTGTCTCGGCAGGAAAGAACACCGGTTGCGGGGGCTGTTTTTGATGATTCCGTTTCCGGGTATTATCAATGGACTTTTAGTTCCACTGTTGCGTGTGCCGCCATATCTGCTTTCTCTGTCGGTGCAAGAAACGTGGGTCTACCAGTTTATTATTTATGGACTGTTGGCTGTACTGTTTGTTTTATTCTATGTAAGAGGAAAGGAATGGCGGATTTGGTTTCAGGAGAATATGCAGCACAGGAGCCTGCGTAAATCAGAGAAATATCTGCTTTGGATGATTGGGATTTTAATGCTGCTTTTTTCAAATGAAGTGGCAGACCAGATTGCAGCAGATAAAGATAGTGTGCAGATGGTAGAAAGTGGACACAGGCTTGCATCGTTTATCGGCATCAGCAGTATTGCCGCATTTATTATGACAATTACAATTATCGTGCTAATCATACAGGGCAATAAACGTTCTTTTTATCATGAACGGGTTTCCGGTATGCAATCCGGAATGATTACCCTCATGGCAGAGATTGTGGAGAACAGGGACGATAATACGGGTGGACATATCAGGCGTACTGCAAAATATGTGGAGTGTATAGCAATGGAGCTGAAAAGGCAGGGGAAATATCTTGATATTCTGACGGACAGATATATGAGGGATATGGTGGTGGCTGCACCACTCCACGACATTGGGAAAATACATATAGCGGATGCTATTCTGAATAAGCCGGGAAAACTAACGGAAGAAGAATTTGAGGTTATGAAAACGCATACCGCAGCAGGGCAGGAGCTGCTTATCCGGGCAAAGAAGGAGCTTGGGGAGTCGGGATACCTGAATATGGCAGAGGAAATGGCAGCGTATCATCATGAATGGTGGAACGGCAAAGGCTATCCCTATGGCATAAATGGGGAAGAAATACCGCTTTGTGCGAGGATTATGGCAGTTGCAGATGTATTTGATGCATTGACTTCCAAACGCTGTTATAAAAGCGCCATGCCGCTTGAAAAGGCGTATGCAATCATTCGGGAGGAATCCGGCACGCATTTTGACCCGATAGTTGTGGAGGCGTTCTTTGCAGCAGTGGAGGATATGGATGCCAATGTAAGTATCAAAGAAGAAAAGCTTGTTATGGAGGAAAAAGAAAGGCTGTAAGTGGCAGAATCATACAATAGGACAGGAATTTTTGGGAAACGATTCATATCACTCAAGGTACAAAGGGTATTGACTTTCTATCTTACAATTCAGTATAATAAAAATTAATGTGGAGATAGCAGTACGTCCAAAATGGGTATACTACTAGAGAAAGCTGGTGGGGGAATGGTTCGGGAAGAAAATGTAAAGCTGATGAGTAAGATTGCAATCTATGAAAAACGCAAGGGAAAGACAGAGATTCCGATGAATGCCTATTACAAAGGGGATTACGTCAGACTGAATTCTTTGAAGGCTGTTGTCTCAGCAACGGTTGTTTTTGTATTGGTTGCCGCATTGGTGATTGTGCATAAGCTGGAGTATATACTGGCAAATGTACTAAAGATGGATTATAAGAAGCTGGTAATATTGATTCTGGCGGTATATGGCATATGGATTTTTCTGTACTGGCTGATTGCAAGAATCCTCTATGCAAAGAGGTATGAGGCTTCCAGGTCGAATATTATTATCTATAATCATAATTTGAAGAAGCTTCAGGAGGAAAACCGCAAGGAGGTTGTGAAGACAAAGGGAGGAGTGGTAATTGGTGACGACTTTATTGACTTTTAGGGATAATATAAAGGCATTTTTCAGCCGTTATGATTACATACTTACCCCTATTTTAAAATTCGTTCTGGCGTTGCTCGTATTCTTTTCCATCAAACAGCAGATGGGTTATATGCCAATTTTTGGAAACGTTGTAGTAATGCTGTTATTATCGGGTATCTGTGCTTTTTTGCCTGTGGAATTTACAACAGGTATTGGTGGAGTTATCATTATTCTGGAGTCAACCCAGGTAGCGATTGATGCGGCGTTGGTAGGGCTTGCACTTGTTTTAATCTTTTACTGTGGATACATGCGTTTTTCCCCAAAGACAGGAATTATTGTATTACTGGTGCCTTTGTGCTATACGATGCATTGGGTCTATATCCTGCCAATTGTACTTGGATTTTTGGTGGGACCTGCGGCGATTATCCCGGTTATTTTTGGTGTGATATTATATTATTACGAGGCGGGGCTGAAGGAGCTGGTAAATGTACTGGCTGCAGTTACAGAAGAGGACACAGCTGTTCAAGGATATCAGTATATTTTAAATGCACTGATTGACAATAAAGTGATGCTTCTGACCTTTATTGTGTTTGCCAGTGTGATTCTGGTCACTTATGTGATTTACAGAACATCTTTTTCAAATTCATGGATTGTCGCTTTTTTGGCAGGCGGATTTTTAAATGTTGTTTTATTTTTGGTGGGAAGTGTTACACTATTAGTAGATGTAGAAATTGTACCGATTCTGGTGGGAAGCATTATAGGGGTTTTGCTTGCTGTCATACTTCAGTTTGGTAAGGGCATTGTGGATTATCAAAGGACAGAGGTGTTACAGTTTGAGGATGATGAATATTATTATTATGTGAAAGCGATTCCTAAATTATCGGTTTCGGAATCGAACAAAAATGTGAAGCATATTAATTCAAAGACGCATAATTAGATGGAGATGGAAAATTATTGGAGCAGATTATAAATTATTTTAGAACCTACTTTGACTGGTTCTATATTCCGAGAATTACAATTACAGATGTGATTGAGATTATAATCATTGCAATTCTGATATATTATATTATGGACTGGTTTAAGAAGACCCGGGCGTGGACTTTGATTAAGGGTATTCTGGTGCTCTTGTTATTTACTGGTTTTGCTATGGTTTTTCAATTTAATACGATTTTATGGATTTTTAAAAACACAATTAGTGTGGGCGTTATTGCAGTTATCATTATTTTTCAGCCGGAATTTCGAAGAGCCTTGGAGCAGTTAGGACGTAAGAATTATTTGTCCTCTTTCTTTAATTCAGAAGAAGCAAAAAATGGTAAAAAACTGGAAAAGAGAGTCCTAAATGAAATTGCAAAGGCAGTTTATGCCATGGCTGAGGTCAAGACCGGTGCATTGATTGTGCTTGAGCAGGAGGTTAAGCTTGGAGATTATGAACGGACTGGGATTACCATTGATGGAGAGGTGACCAGTCAGCTTTTGATTAATATTTTTGAGCATAATACTCCGTTGCATGACGGCGCGGTGCTGATTCGGAATAATCGGATTGTCAGTGCAACCTGTTATTTGCCGTTATCGGATAATCTGGATATTAACAAATCTTTGGGAACAAGACACCGTGCAGCGATTGGAGTGAGTGAAGTATCGGACAGCATTACAGTTATTGTATCGGAGGAAACGGGAGCTGTCTCCCTGGCGCATAATGGGATGATTTACCGGGGACTGCCTCAGGATAAATTGGTAGAAAAGATAGAAGAGTTAAGTAAGAATGAACCAATTACCAAAAGAATGAAATGGTGGAAAGGTCTTGGTAAGCATGAAAAATCGAATTCTTGATCATTTCGGATTAAAGGTGATGTCCCTTGTGATTGCAATTGTAATCTGGATTATTGTTGCAAATGTAGATGATTACAAGACTACAAAACAGATTTCAGGGATTGAAATTGAATTTGTGAATGGGAATGCCATTACAGAAAAGAATAAAGTATATGAGGTTCCAGAAGGTACAACGATTGACATTGTCGTGAAGGGCAGAAGAAGTGTTGTGGAGGAGCTGACCAGCGAGGATTTTAAAGCCACTGCGGATTTATCTAAAATGTCGGTGACCAATGCCGTGACGGTAGAGGTGTCGGCAATCAGCAGCTATGTGGCAAGGGATTTAACCATATCCTATACCAATAATGCAGTAACCATTGCAGTTGAGAATAAGATTGAAAAACAGCTTCCAATCACGGTACGGGCAGATGCGGAAGTGGCGGAGGGCTATGCTATCCGAAATAAAACTGCTACCCCGAATCTGATTACGGTCAAAGGAGCGGAAAGTGTTGTCAATACGATAGAAGAGGTGGTTGTGGATGTGGATGTCACTGGTGCGAATCACAATCTGACAGCTAATGCACAACCGGTATTTTTAGACCATAACGGCGAAGTGATTGAATCCACAAAATTTGAATATGATGTAGATGAAGTTGCAGTTTCTGTTGAGATTCTGCAGACGAAGAAGCTTTCTGTAAGGGTGAAGACGGCAGGTGAAGTTAAGGAAGGATACGCTATTGCAAGTATTGATTATCAGCCAACCAGTATTCTGGTAGTAGGTGAGGCAGAAGATTTGGCAAAGGTAGATGAGGTTCTGATTGATGATGTTGATGTGACGGACTGCAGCAAGGATTTGGAAACTTCTGTTGTGATAGCAGATTATCTTCCAAGCGGAATTGCCCTTGCGGATGATATTGAAGAAGTAATGATTAAGGTAATGATTGAGGCAGTGGAGGAGAAGACACTTGTCTTAGAGGCGGATGATATTAATGTTGTGGGAAAGGAACAGAGCTATCAGTATGCATTTACAGATAGTGAGGGCGGTTATTCCATAAAAGTCAGGGGTCTCAAAGATAATCTGGATAAGCTTAAGGTTACAAATCTGATTCCAAGCATTAACGTAGAGGGGTATGGACCGGGAATATATACGTTTACTGTGAATTTAAAGGAAATAAAAGGAGTAGAGGTATTAGATACATTAATGGTGGAATTGGAAATTAAAAGTGAAGAGTAGACGGTGAAGTTTAGGAGGGATAGTATGGTAACACAAAAGGTTGTGGTTGCCGAACCTTCCGGTTTACATTTGCGTCCAGCGGGCACATTGTGCGAAATAAGCCTGAAATATCAGTCAAGGATAGAGATTAAGAAGGGACATAACATAGCCAATGCAAAAAGTGTGCTGGGTTTGTTGGCTGCAAGAGTACAGCAGGGGGACGAGATTGAGATTGTTTGTGAGGGCGCAGATGAAGAGGAGGCCTTGGCTGCAATTGTAAAGGTAATGCAGGAAGGTTTGGGAAGTCCGGTGGCTTAGGAGGTACAGTATGTTACATGAAGAATCAAAGGAAAAGCTTGAACGGCTGAAAGAGATTGTGGCGGAAAGTGATAATATTGTATTTTTTGGAGGGGCAGGTGTGTCTACCGAGAGTGGAATACCAGATTTCCGAAGTGTGGATGGTCTCTATAATCAAAAATATAAATACCCGCCGGAGGTCATGGTGAGCCACAGCTTTTACCAGAGTCACACAGAGGAGTTTTTTGAGTTTTATAAAAATAAAATGATTGCGCTGGAGGCAAAACCGAATGCAGCACATTTAAAGCTGGCAGAGCTGGAACGACAGGGAAAGGTGAGAGCGGTTATCACCCAGAATATTGACGGACTCCACTATGCAGCGGGAAGCAGAGAAGTGATGGAGCTTCATGGAAGTGTACACCGCAATTATTGTGAGAGCTGTGGTAAGTCTTATCCGGTGCAATATATTGTGGATGCCGAGGGTGTCCCAAAATGTGACTGCGGTGGAGTAATTAAACCAGATGTGGTGTTATATGAAGAAGGTCTTGATTATGAGACGATGCAGAAAGCAGTCCGTTACATTCGCAATGCAGAAGTGTTGATTATTGGAGGTACTTCGCTGGCGGTGTATCCGGCAGCAGGATTTATTGATTACTTTAAGGGAAAGCATCTGGTGGTAATTAATATGGATAAGACCAGTAAGGATGTGGATGCAGATTTGCTGATAAATGAGAGAATAGGAGAAGTATTTGACCAGCTATAAGTTTTACTTATGGCTGGATTTTTTTATGAATTAGACAAAAAATGACAAAATAGTAAAAAAATAGTATTTAGGGGTGTACAAACACAATATATTGTTATATAATCTGCTTATGGAAAATCTGTTAGACATAAGGAGAGATTATATGAATATTAATCTTGAATACTATAAGATTTTCTATCATGTAGCCACCGAGCTTAGCATAACTGGTGCTGCAAGGAAGCTCTGTATATCGCAGCCTGCCGTCTCCCAAGCTGTTAAGCAGCTCGAGCAGGAGTTGGGGATTGAGCTTTTTACCAGACGTGCAAAAGGTGTCAGTTTAACCCGCGCTGGAACTTTGCTGTATTCTTATGTCGGGAATGGATATGAGACAATTATGGCAGGGGAGGAGCAGCTTACCAAGATGATAAATCTGGAGTATGGAGAGGTGCGCATTGGTGCCAGTGACATGACCCTTCAGTTTTATCTGCTTCCTTTTCTGGAACAGTTTCATCAGCTATATCCTGAGATTAAGGTTACAGTTACAAATGCCCCGACGCCGCAGACCATTGACCACCTGCATCAGGGACGAATCGACTTTGGGGTCGTGACCAAACCCCTGGAGGTTGATGCACAGTTTGACGTTTTCCGAGTACGCAAGATACAGGATGTGTTTGTGGCGGGGGATAAGTTCCGTGAATTGCAGGGACGGAAGCTGAGGTACAAGGAACTGGCTGATTTGCCATTGATATGTCTGGAGGGAGATACCAGTACGAGAAAATATGTAGATAGCTACCTGGAGAAAAAGAAGATAGCAGTTACACCTGAGTTTGAGCTGGCAACCAGTGATATGATTGTACAATTTGCCTTGCGGAATCTGGGTGTGGGATGTGTTGTAGAGGACTTCGCGAGAAAACAGCTGGATAATGGAGAGTTGTTTTTGCTGGAATTTGAAGAACAGATTCCGGAACGGGATATGTGTCTGATTATTGACAAGCGTTCAACAATGTCGGTCGCTGCTGCCAAGCTGAAGGAATTATTGGATGCGGCATAATACAAAACGATAACTGGCTATCAATGTTTTGCAGATTGGGACATGGATAGAAGATTTTTTCAGATGCTTTGTGAACAGGATATAGTAGGAGGAGATTAGAATGGAGCAGAATAATACGTTCAAATTAATGAATGAGGATGGAAAAGAGATTACCTATGTTGGGTTAAGTGTAGTGGAGAATCCGGAGAATGGACAGCGTTATCTGATTTACACGGAAGCAGAGAATGCCAATGCAGTTTCCGGAAAGCAGGTGGATTTGTATGCCTGTGTGTATAGTAAGGAGAATGGAAGGATTGTATTAGACCCTCTTGAGACAGAAAAAGAGAGAACTTTGATAAAGACATTTATAGAGAAGAACATTCGTATTGCGTAACGCCCTCTCTTTATGTTAAAAAGACTCTGTAGTTTTGGGAATGCAGGGTCTTTTTTAGTTGCCAAGCATATGAGAAAATGGTCCAGTGGACCATTTTTGAGTGGAGTTTGTTGACAGATAACGGAGAGAATGATACAGTAACAATGTGTAGGCGGGGTTAGTTGTTTTGGCTTTTGACATGAAACGGACTCCGCTAATTTTGTTTATAAAGGAGGAAATAATAAATGAACAAACGAGGAGCCGGTGTCATGTTTTGTTTTATGGCAGCAATGTTAATGGGTATCCATTATCTTACAACAGCTATTTATCTATCTGGTGTACAGACTTGGGATAAAGAATTGTTTTTGGATGGTTTAAAATATACAGGAGGTTTACTGGATATTTTAAGTGTTATTATGCTGGTGGTGGGAGTAGTCTATTTGTTTTTAGGTGAAAAAGAGAATAAGAATTAGGCAGTTGCGAAACTTTGTTTTTGATGTCGCACGTTGTGTAAAATAAACAATTCAACACATGGCACGTTTGCACAACTCTATGCTTTCAAAAATAGGAAAATTTTGTTTTCGCAGAGTATGGGGTTATATTACCTTGAGATATAAGCATAGCTTATGGTAGATATTAGAAATATTAATTTTACTTATGCCTAGGAAGAGAGTATACTGTAACAGGATAAAGGAATTTTTTATTCATAGACTGATTATAGAAGAAAGGGTTATGCATATGGTCAAAGCAGTAGTAGGCGCAAATTGGGGAGACGAAGGAAAAGGAAAAATTACAGATATGTTAAGCAAAGAGGCTGACATTATTGTCCGCTTCCAGGGTGGTGCAAATGCAGGACACACCATTGTAAATGATTATGGCAAGTTTGCATTACATACATTACCTTCCGGTGTATTTTACAATCATACAACCAGCATTATTGGCAACGGTGTGGCATTGAATATTCCGGTTCTGTTTAAAGAGATTAAGGAGATTGTGGACAGAGATGTGCCGATGCCAAAGATTTTAGTATCAGACAGGGCACAGATTGTTATGCCATATCACATTTTATTTGATGAGTATGAGGAGGAGAGGCTTGCCGGTAAGTCCTTTGGTTCCACGAAGTCCGGTATTGCACCATTTTATTCCGATAAATATGCCAAGATTGGCTTTCAGGTAAACGAGTTATTTGACGGGGATGCTTTAAGAGAGAAATTAGAGCGTGTAGTAGTTCAGAAAAATGTACTGTTAGAGCATTTATATCATAAACCTGCATTAAATGTAGATGAATTGTTTGATACAATGATGGAGTATAAGGAAATGGTGGCTCCTTATGTGTGTGACGTATCTGCTTATCTTTACGAGGCAATTAAAGAGGGTAAGAATATCCTGTTGGAGGGACAGTTAGGCTCCTTAAAGGACCCTGACCACGGTATTTATCCGATGGTTACCTCTTCCTCCACCCTGGCGGCTTATGGTGCCATCGGTGCAGGTATTCCACCATATGAGATTAAGAAGATTGTTACGGTGGTTAAGGCTTATTCCTCTGCTGTGGGTGCCGGTGCATTTGTCAGTGAAATATTCGGAGAGGAAGCAGATGAATTGAGACGCCGCGGCGGTGATGGCGGTGAATATGGAGCAACCACGGGACGTCCGAGAAGAATGGGTTGGTTTGACTGTGTGGCTTCCAAGTATGGCTGCCGGATTCAGGGAACCACAGATGTGGCATTTACTGTTCTTGATGTATTGGGCTATCTGGATGAGATTCCGGTATGTGTGGGATATGAGATTGACGGCGAGGTTACAACAGATTTTCCAACAACCGGTAAGCTTGAAAAAGCAAAACCAGTACTTGAGACACTGCCTGGCTGGAAGAGTGATATCAGAGGGATTACAAAGTATGAAGACCTTCCAGAAAACTGCAGAAAGTATATTGAGTTTATAGAGGAGCAGCTTGGATTCCCGATTACAATGATTTCCAATGGTCCTGGAAGAAATGATATTATTTACAGATAATAAAATGATAAATTATTAAAAAAAGAAGGATAACTGGCAGAGGTCAGTTATCCTTCTTTTTTTCTGCCATGCAATAACAAATCTGCCCGTTTCTCTACAGTTAAGCTGGTGTCCATAATGATATTGTAGGAAGCTTCTCTGGATTCATCTGTAGGCATCTTCTGGTAAATGCTATGGGAATTGTGCCGGATTACTTCATAAATGTTGTCAAGTTTGGCAAAACTGCCACTTGCGTATCCCAGCCCGGTTAGTTTTTGTAATGTTTGGTCCATTTCACATAAATCGTCCGAAACTTCTATTAATAAAATCATATCTTCCTTTGTCATGGTATCCTCCGTAGATGTTATAATAATTATATTATACAGAAAAGAAATGATTTGGCGATACTCATATAGATGGTTACTATACAGATAGTAATTTGAATTTCGGAAATAGATTAGTTAAAGATATTGAATGTACACATAACAAATGACACATCAAATCATAAATAATGTTTTATAGTATCAAAAAAGGTGGCTGCCTAAATTTAGCTATCTTTTTTTTCTTTTATGTAGTAAGATAAACTGAAAAGAAACAGAGGAGAAGTGATAGATATGGAGCATACCGTTAAAAAAAATAGAGCAAACCGCATAGCAATGCGTTTTACAGCAAGTGTTTTCATTTTGATTGCCGTTCTCCGTCTGGTGGTTGTAATCATAAGCAAAGAACATAAAAGTGTGCTGCTTACGGTTATTCTCTGCGGAGGCTGTCTGGCTTATGGAATCATACTGTTAAAGCAGACATTTAAGGCGCAGGCGTATGATATCACCTATGTTTTTGGAGATAAAACCCTTACACTGAAGCTTCACCGGAAGGAGTTAAAGATTGGCTATGAGGAAATCCGGGATTTGGGATATGTTGTGCCAAATGACAATATGGATTACAGCATCATCCAGATGTATATTGGCAAGGAGCAGTATGTAATTCCCTTTATGGGAAAAAGTGAAGTGGGAAAAGCACTGTATGAAATGCTGAAATTGAAAAAAGAAGAGGCAGAAGCGGAATCAGGGAAGGATGAAGCATGAAAGAGAAGATTTTAGAGTTGTTAAAGCAGCATGCAGATTATGTATCCGGTCAGGATATCTGCAACCGGTTAGGAGTATCCAGGACGGCTGTGTGGAAAAATATCAATGTGCTGAAGCAAGAGGGATACCGGATTGACTCTGTCAATAACAGGGGCTATAAGCTGTTGGCAGAGCCGGATGTGATTGATGAAATGCGGATTCGGGAATATCTGCACACAAAATGGCTTGGAAATACCATTGTATATGAACCGGAAATGGATTCCACCAATATACAGGCGAAGCGGTTGGGGGAGCATGATGCGGTAAACGGTACAGTGGTGGTGACGGAACGCCAGACGGCGGGACGTGGAAGACGCGGAAAAAGCTGGGTTTCACCAGTAGGCAACTGCTATTTTTCCGTTTTGCTAAGACCGGAGGTTCTGGTGGACAGGGCATCTATTATAACCCTGGTGTCTGCCATGGCTTTGGCAAAAGCAATCAAACAGGTGACAGCCTTAGATACAATGATTAAATGGCCCAATGATGTCATTGCCAATGGAAAGAAGCTGTGCGGAATATTAACCGAGAGCAGTACGGATTTGGAATATATCAACTATGCGGTGGTGGGAATTGGAATTAATACAAACCAGACGGATTTTCCGGAGGAGATAAAAGACATGGCATCCTCCATCCGGTTAGAAACGGGAAAAAAGGTAAACCGGGCAGAGCTGCTGGGAACCTTTTTAAATGTATTTGAGACATATTATGAGACTTTTTTAGAGACGGAGGATTTGACAAAGCTTTCGGAGGAATATAATTGTCTCCTGGTGAACCGTGGCAGGGAGGTAAAGATTATAGAAAAAGAAACGGAACGGATTCTTACTGCAGTCGGCATTGACGACAAGGGCGGTTTAATTGTGGAAAACAGTAACGGACAGCGGGAGACTATTATATCCGGTGAAGTGTCTGTAAGGGGCCTGTATGGATATGTGTAAAAAATAAAGCTGATATAATTATATCAATGTTATTGACTTTATAACATGAAATATATGAATAAATGAACAAGTTATTGTATAATAATTATAAACAGACAAGTATTATAATGTTTGAGTTATATATGGTTAATGCATTATAACACGGAATGCTTAATAAAATTAAGTATTAAAGGGGAATAACCTTTAAAAATAGGATATATACTTAATAAAATTAATAAAAGCACCCTAATCACATAATAAAATTTAATTAAAAAAGTAATATCTTGCATAAATTAAGGGTCTTTTGTATAATGTTTATCAGACAAAGGCGTCTTAGGTAAAGAACACACGTCTTTTCGTGTGTTCTTTTTTGGCTTAATTATATTAAGTCCTGTATTCTGCCTGTCAGGATATAGGCTTTTTTTATCTCAAAATATTAAGCAGTAAAGTGAAGACGTATAAAATTTAAGGAGGATAAAAGAATGTCATATGTTGATGAAGTGCTTGCACAAGTAAAGACAAAAAATGCAAGCGAACCAGAATTTTTACAGGCTGTTGAGGAGGTTTTAAATTCTTTAAGACCTGTAATTGATGCGAATGAGGAGTTATATAGAAGAGAGGCAATCTTAGAGAGAATCACAGAGCCGGACAGACAATTTATGTTCAGAGTACCTTGGGTAGATGACAAGGGTCAGGTTCAGGTTAATAGAGGTTTCCGTGTACAGTTCAATAATGCAATTGGACCATACAAGGGAGGTCTGAGACTTCATCCATCTGTAAATCTTGGAATTATTAAATTCTTAGGTTTCGAGCAGATTTTCAAGAACTCCCTTACAAGCTTACCAATCGGTGGTGGAAAAGGTGGTTCTGACTTTGACCCGAAGGGTAAGTCAGACAGAGAAATTATGGCATTCTGCCAGAGCTTTATGACAGAGCTTTGCAAATACATTGGCGCAGATACCGACGTACCGGCTGGTGATATCGGAACCGGTGCAAGAGAGATTGGATACATGTTTGGTCAGTATAAGAAAATCCGCAGTGTATTTGAAGGTGTTTTGACTGGTAAGGGATTATCCTATGGCGGCTCATTAGCCAGAACAGAAGCTACCGGATATGGTTTATTATACTTAACCAGAGAGATGTTAAAGTGCAACAATAACGATATTGCAGGCAAGACTGTAGTTGTTTCCGGTGCTGGTAACGTAGCAATTTATGCTATCCAGAAGGCACAGCAGATGGGTGCGAAGCCTGTTACCTGTTCAGATTCTACCGGCTGGATTTATGATCCAGAAGGAATTGATGTTGCATTATTGAAAGAGGTTAAGGAAGTTAAGCGAGCACGTCTGACGGAGTATGCTGCTGCAAGACCAAGTGCAGAGTATCATGAGGGACGTGGTGTATGGAGCGTTAAATGTGATGTGGCTCTTCCATGTGCAACCCAGAACGAGCTTGACCTTGAGGATGCAAAGCAGTTAGTTGCCAACGGATGTATCGCAGTTGCTGAGGGTGCTAATATGCCTACTACTTTAGAGGCTACAAAGTACTTACAGGAGAACGGCGTATTATTCGCACCTGGTAAGGCTGCAAATGCCGGTGGTGTTGCTACCTCTGCATTAGAGATGTCCCAGAACTCTGAGAGACTTTCATGGAGCTTTGAAGAGGTTGATGCTAAGTTAGAGGGTATTATGGTTAACATTTTCCATAATTTAGATGATGCGGCTAAGCGTTATAATGTAGCGGGTGATTATGTAGCCGGTGCGAATATAGCAGGTTTTGAAAAGGTTGTAGATGCTATGTTAGCTCAGGGTGTCTGCTGACATTGAGCACTTAATAAGTCCGAGCCAAAGGCGAAGGACGAATTTAGTGCGAAAGTCCATCCCGACACTTAGCGACAGCGAGGCAGAGCCGAAGCTGGAACTGTAGTGGAGTGGATGACATTGAGCGGGAAAAATAAATAATAATGGAAAAGTCCTGGAAATGCTGAATTTCCGGGGCTTTTCTTTATGTATTGATGAGACAAGGCGGACATAAATTTTTACGATGAAAAATAATGTACGATTCACATTACGTTCACATCACGGTATTTGTAAACATTGAAAAGGAGGTGAAGTTACATGGGGAATTTATATAAAATACATAAAAATGAGAAAAAATCGAATTTGATTGTTGATTTTGTGAAAAAACTGTATATAATAGAAAGTAGAAAAGAAGGTGAGGTAGCAATCATGTTAATTCAATTTAATTTCAAAAATTTCAAATCATTTAGAGATGAGGCTACTTTGGACTTGTCCGCAGCGAAGATGACAGAGTTCTCGGATAGAGTAGTGACTGTTGGTAGTGAGAAGATTTTGCCAGTTGCTGCCATTTATGGAGCAAACGCAAGCGGAAAGTCTAATATATATAATGCCTTTGAATATATGTCTGATTATGTTGCAGATTCTTTCAAGTATGGCGATGAGGAGGAAAAGTTTGATGAATTCAGACCTACTCCGTTCTTGTTCGATTCCACATCTGCCAGTGCAGAATCCAGCTTTGAAGTGTATTTTACCTTGCCGGGTGATAAGTCAGAGAGAACATATAATTATGGTTTCTGCATTAACAAGGAAGGTGTAACGGAAGAATGGCTCAACTCTAAGGCAAAGACTGCCAGAAAGTACAGTACTGTATTCTATCGTGGAACTTCCGATGAAGACCTAGATTTATCAGGATTTCCTAAGAGTAGCAGGGATAATATTCAGGTTGCGCTTGAAAAGCAGGTACTCATTATCTCTTTGGGGGCGAAGTTGAAAGTCGGCAAGTGTAAGGCAATCAGAGATTGGTTCCTTGCGAATGAATTTGCTGATTTTGGTGATCCTTTTACCAACTTCTTTATGTCTCGCAGGTTGCCAAAAGGATTTGTAGAGAATAAGGATGTTCAGCAAAAGGTGGTAGAATATTTTGCATCTTTTGACGAGCATATCAAAGATTTTAGAATTGAAAAGGTTCCTCACGATGGAGAAACAAAAGAGGATACCTACAAAATCAATGCTCTCCATAAAATGATTGATTCGGATGATATGGCAGAAATCCCTTTGGGAATGGAGTCTGCCGGAACATTGAAAATGTTTGCATTATATCCGGAATTACAAGAAGTATTGGAAAAGGGAAGCGTATTCTTTATTGATGAATTAAATGCCCGCCTTCATCCGCTGCTTGTAAGAAACTTTTTGCTTACATTCTTAAATCCGGAAATCAATACCAATCATGCACAGCTTGTATTTACAACTCATGACACATGGCAGTTGTCTAATCAGTTGTTACGACGTGATGAAATATGGTTTGTGGAAAAGGATGAGAAAGGCGTTTCCACGCTGTACTCATTGGCTGACTTTGTGGATGAGGATGGTTCCCGTATCCGTAAGGATGAAAGCTATGAGAAGAATTATTTGATTGGAAAGTATGGCGCAATCCCTACCTTAAAGAGTATTGATATATTTAGGGAGGATTGAGTATGGCGAAAAAGGACAGAACAGGTAACCGAAAATCGCGAGGGCAGAGAAAACAATTCAAAGTGCCGGAATTAGGTTACTATCTGATTGTTACTGATACAGAAGCTACAGAGCGTTGTTTTTTTACAGGTCTCCATCTGGCTTTGCCAGAGGATGTTAGAAATAAGCTGGTTATTAAGGTTGTGGAGACAAAGACACGTACCATGATTGATAAATGTCTGGAACTCACAGCTTATGATGTACAGTATCGTATCCCGTGGATTGTATTTGACAGAGATCAGGTGCAAGGGTTTGACGAAATTATTGCAGAAGCAGTGAGTAAAGGAATACAGGTGGGCTGGTCCAATCCATGTTTTGAAATATGGATGTATACCTACTTCGGTTCCATGCCGGCAATTCAGGATTCTTGGACTTGTTGCTCAGATTTTGGACGAGTATATGAGACCAAAACCGGGCAAAAGTATTCCAAAGCTGATAAGCAGATGTACGGAAAACTCTGTAAATTCGGTGATGAAGAAAGGGCAATTCAGATAGCACAGCAGAAGTTCGAGCAATGTATCAGAGAAGGTAAAACAAAGCCATCAGAGATGTGTCCGTGTACAACGGTGCATGAGTTGGTGGATGAAATAAGAGGAAAGACAAAAAATAAAATGGAAAGGAGTATGTCGAATGAGCGATATCTTTAAATTAAGAGTGTGCGTAGGAAACGCAAATATTGAATTGGAAGGAGAGGGAGAACTGGTACATACTATATTTTCAGAATTAAGAGAAAATGGTTTAGGTAATTTGTCCGTTCCAGTTGATACACATCAAGTGAGTCAAAATGTTGTGGCTAATAAAAACGATATTACTCAGGGTGAAAACGATGGACAAGTAGATGGGGCAGAACGAATCCAAACTGGAAGTTTAAAACTTCCTAATATCAAAGATATTGTGATGAAAGACTTACCAAAAACAGAAATGGAGTGGTTATTGATATATGCATTGTATGCATCTGAAGAAGGTACAAGTGCATTTACTGCGGAGACCTTGCGTCAATTATATCATGATTCTAATCGATTTACTGAGACTAGAAATAAAAATTTTTCTACAAATCTAAAAAAAGCAGTTACTTCTGATTGCTTTGTTGCAATTAACAATACTGATTATTTATTATCCGAAGTTGGAAAAAAGGCTGCTTATGAGATACTTCAGAGAACTGTAGAAAAAAATAATGCTAAAAAAACAAAAAAAGCAGTTTCAACAGTAAAATCTTCATATGAAATTCAAGAATTAGATTTGGATGAGGAACAAAGAAAAGAATTTAAGCAATATATTTTATCATTTAACTCGCTTAATAATATGGAAAAAGCAGTTATTATTGCTTATGGACTAAAAAAGTATGGAATTTCAGAAATTGACGAGAATACAATTTTTACTGCGCTTAGGATTGCGGATCAACCAGCTTCTTATGATATAAAGGCTTCTTTAAAGAATGGAAAGAGAAACAAAAACTATTTTATCTCTGGTGAAATACCCGGAAAATTTAAGTTGCATCATTTAGGGGAAGACTGTGCTAAAGAGTTGGAGAAAGCTAGAGGTATTGAATGATGACTGAACTTGAACTATTTGTTTTACGAATTCCGGAGTTTAAAAACAAGACATCGGGACAGCTTATTGATTACCTTGCTTTTTATCTTCAGCAGATAAATAGTAATGAAGTGTTTACTGCTGCTCAGATAAAGATTTGTTTTGACGAATTGTCATTAACACCATATTCGAACATATCTTCGTATTTATCAAGAAATACTGGAAAAAGTGGTAAATATATTAAACGAAAAAGCGGATATGTTTTGAATAGAGTAATTAAAGAACACATTGCAGCAGAAGTTAAAGAAATTTTAGAACTTCCGATATCATCAGAGCTTATTGACTTATCGTTGTTTGATGGAACACCTTATTATCTAAAAACAATAGCAAAAGAGATGATACATTCTTATGATAGTGGGTTTTATAATGCTACATTAGTTTTAATGCGTAAATTAGTAGAAACGTTAATTATTGAATGTTTTGAACGTTATGGAATCGAGGATGTAATAAAGGATGCAAATGAAAATTTTTTCTATCTGAGTGATTTGATTCCAAGATATTTAGAATCTGCAAAATGGAATTCTAGCCGTAATATCAATTCTTGTCTTAAAATTGTAAAAAAATATGGGGATTTAAGTGCGCATAATCGCCGATTTTTGGCTAAAAAAACTGATATTGATGGGTTTAAATTTGAATTGAGACAAGCCTTACAAGAAATAATATTGACCATTGATTATTCGAATTGGGAGAAGGATAAATCATAAGATATAAACAATCTATGTACTATATAAGAATAGAATAATGCTCATTCATCGAAATTGTCAGACAATCACTCTATACACGTGATATACAACCGATCTCAAAACCCCAGTAAATCTGCTGACACCTTAGAAGCGGCTATGTTAGCTCAGGGTGTGTGAGAAAGTCCATCCTGACACTAAGTGACAGCGAGGCGGGACCGAAGCTGGAGCAGTAGTGGAGAGGATGATGTGTTGGTAATATAATAATTAGAGTGAATTAGGTGTCATGCAAGTTTACTTGCAAATGGCACCTTTTTTTGTATCTAATACAAATAAACCACCTGCTATGAAGGTGTGTCCACGGACGCTTTAGCTTCAAGTTGAAAAAACTCCCGTAATCAAAGAAGTAATGGTTCGCCAACCATACAAAATGATTACAGGAGTATATCCAATATGGATGCAAGTATTGTAGCATATTGGAAAAGTAAAATATATAAGAAAATTTATAATTTTGAATATGTATTTTTGCCCGAAGGGCGGCGAAGCACATTTTGCAGAAGAGGAATATTTATCGATAAGCCTTTAGGCTTTGCTGGTAACAAGCCCTTTTAGGGCTAGAACAAACCACCGGTTCAACCGGTGGTTATGATTATGAGTAAAGGTGTACATGTCATCATAGGCAGGTGTTTTGTTTTGAGTTTTCATATACGCAAATACATTTCAATGTTTTCTTGACAAATATATCAAACTGATATATTATACATGTATCATTTTGATATATCGGAGGAAAATAATGAATAGACAGAATATAAGAAAATTAATATTGATTATTTCTTTACTTTTGTTCCCAATAACAATATGGTATATGTCTCCCTATCTGATTATTCAGGGAGCAATGGAAGGTATTGTATCCGGAAGTTTTATTGTATTTGTTTGTATGTTACTTGGTTCTATCTTCTTCGGAAGAATTTTCTGTGGTTGGCTTTGCCCTATGGGAGGGATGCAGGAATGTCTGTTTTCTGTAAATGAAAAGGCACCGGAGCAGGGCTGGAAAAACAATATAAAGTATGTTATCTGGATGATTTGGATTATTGCTGTCATTATATGCTTTCTATTCAGAAAAGAAGAAATCTCTATAGATTTCTTTTATATGACGGATCATGGAATTTCAATTGCTGAAATTTATAATTATATTATTTACTACGGAGTAATTTTTCTGATTTTGATTCCTGCGGTGCTTTTTGGGAAAAGAATATTTTGTCACTATTTTTGCTGGATGGCGCCATTTATGGTAATAGGAACAAAAATACGCAGATTTTTGCATCTGCCAGGAGTACATATAGCGGTGAAACATGGGAATGCTTGTGTTTCTTGTGGAAAATGTAATAAGGTATGTCCTATGGGAATTCAAGTGGCTGAGACGATTGGTGAGGGACAAGTCAAGAGCATGGAGTGTATTCAGTGTGGTGCCTGCGTAGATAGCTGTCCCAAAAGAGTTTTAGGTTACAGAATGATAGAAAGGGGAGAAAGCAATGGCAATAGAAAAAAAGATTGATTATGTAATTTTGGGATTATTAAGTCACGAAGATTTGACAGGATATGAAATAAAAAAAAGAATGGATACGTCATTAAAGTATTTCTGGGGAGCGAGTTATGGCAGTATATATCCTGCACTTAGTGACTTGGTTGAACGCGGACTGGCAAACAAACGTGATGGCGCAGAAAATAAGCGAAACAAAATAATATATTCTATTACGGAAGAGGGAAGAATTTATTTAAAAGAATGGCTTAAAATTCCTGCCGAGAAAGATGAGTTACGTTATGAAACATTGCTTAAATTATTTTTTGGCAATGAGGGTGGAAAATTACAGGCAATAGCCCATATCGATGCATTCCAAGAAAAGATTGAGGGAGAATTGTCTTATCTTAGAGGTGCAGCAGATACTCTTAGAAATAATATCGATGTCGATGATACACACAAATATTATCTGCTTACAGTAGAATTTGGTATGAAAACGTATCGTGCATATTTAGAATGGTGTGAAGAAGCGAAAGAAATACTAGGTGAGGGGAGCAAGTAGAATGTCTGGACATTTGGGATTTTCATATATAGGGTTATTATTTATGTTTATGTTATTGATTCCTAATCTAATATGGACGAAAAAACAGCCTCAAGGTTATAGTGCTGAAAATGAAAATAAAATCTTATCTGTGTTAGAACGAGTGGGAGAGGTATTGACAACCTGCTTCGCCCTTTTATTTTCTGATTTTAATTTGCAAGAATGGTCTAAATGGTCATTGTGGCTTGCCGCCGCATTTGTTTTGATGATAATGTATGAGATTTGGTGGGTCCGATACTTTAAGAGCGAGCGCGAACTCGCCGATTTTTATAGGAGTTTCTTAGGTGTTCCGGTGGCAGGTGCCACGCTGCCGGTAATTGCATTCTTCCTGCTTGGCATTTATGGAAAAGTAATATGGATGATGATTGCCAGTATTGTTTTGGGAATCGGACATATTGGTATTCATCTGCAACATCGTAAAGAGATTGATTTGAAGTAGTTTGCAGGCACCACTTATACAACCAGTAAAACATTTCCTGAAGAATCTATGTAAATCATCCCCAGTAATAAGGATTTCTGGGAATGATTTTGAATA
>ULOF01050656.1_pt1 | contig 22647 bp, 35 predicted proteins | sample 1952371 | NCBI WGS metagenome assembly ULOF01 (sample SAMEA4835597, study PRJEB28245) | human gut metagenome | biome: gut microbiome; material: fecal sample | place: Denmark | collected 2008 | reverse complement strand
GAAGTATAACGTTGACACAGTCCGAGAAAGTGGCTGGTACAATAAAAAAGAATGGTTGGCTGTTCGTGATTATGTCAGACAACGTGATAAGATGACTTGCGTAAGATGTGGTGCATTCGGTGCTAAAAAATACGAAGTAGACCATATTATAGAACTAACTTGGGAAAATCTTGATGATTGGAAAATAGCGCTGAACCCTGATAACCTACAACTCCTTTGTAAGTCTTGCCATAACAAGAAAACAAGCGAGTATAAACGTGGGAAAGGTGTGAGTTTATGGTAGAAAGGGGAAAAATTGAACTTATTCGGAAAAGTGGTATCATTTTCACGTGGAAAGCTAAACAATGATACTCAAAGAGTTACAGCGTGGCAAAATGAAGCAGTAGAATATACAAGTGCCTTTGTGACTAACATTCATAATAAAATCGCTAATGAAATAACAAAAGTAGAATTTAATCATGTTAAATATAAAAAATCTGATGTCGGTTCTGACACTTTGATTAGTAAGGCAGGTTCTGATTTAGATGAGGTCCTCAATTGGAGCCCTAAGGGCGAACACAATAGTATGGAGTTTTGGCAGAAAGTAATTAAAAAGTTACTATGCACGCGCTATGTTGACCTGTACCCTATATTTGACAGTGAAACGGGCGATCTAGCAGACTTACTCTTTGATAATGATGAAGAAGAATATAAACCTGAAGAATTAGTAAGGCTTATCAGTCCTTTTTATATCAATGAAGACACAAGTATTTTAGACAATGCTCTAGCTAGTATACAAACTAAGCTGGAACAAGGTAAATTGCGGGGTTTGCTGAAGATTAATGCCTTTCTTGATATTGATAATACACAGGAGTACCGAGAAAAAGCACTAGCAACAATAAAGAACATGCAAGAGGGTTCGAGTTACAACGGTTTGACGCCAGTTGATAACAAGACAGAAATTGTAGAACTTAAAAAAGATTACTCTGTTTTAAATAAAGATGAAATTGACCTTATTAAATCTGAACTTTTGACAGGTTACTTTATGAATGAAAATATTTTGCTTGGTACTGCTACGCAAGAACAACAAATTTATTTTTACAACTCTACTATCATTCCTTTACTGATTCAACTTGAAAAGGAACTGACTTATAAACTGATTTCAACAGGCCGCAGACGAATAAATAAGGATAATTTATATTATGAACGCATAATCGTAGATAACCAGCTATTCAAGTTTGCAACTTTGAAAGAATTAATCGACTTGTATCATGAAAATATTAACGCTCCTATTTTTACACAGAATCAACTTCTTGTTAAAATGGGCGAGCAACCAATTGAGGGCGGAGATATTTATATCACAAACCTTAATGCAGTTGCTGTTGAAAGCCTAAGTGACTTACAAGGCAGTAGAAAGGACGTAACAAGCACAGATGAAACTAATAACCAATAGTGCTGAAATTAAAGTAACTGAAAACGAGGACGGTTCTAAGTCGTTCCAAGGTATTGGGTCAGAAGTTGGTGTAGAGAATCGTAACGGTATTATCTTGACCCCTAACTGTATTGAGTTTGCTAGAGAACGATATCCATTGCTATATGAACATGGATCTGGCTCTAGCGAAGTCATCGGGGACGCAAAGGTTTACTATGATTTAGCTACTAATAAATACCTGACTGACTTTACACTTTATGACAATGCACCAAACATTAATAAGGCTGTGGAAAATGGCGCGTTTGATTCACTATCAATTGCCTATTATATTACAGATTATACTTTTGATGATAATGACGCTCTAGTTGTAAATAAAGCACAGTTTAAAGAGATTTCTCTTGTTTCAGTACCAGCAGACCCTAACGCAAAATTTATTCAAAATGCCTTAGGCGAAGAACTCACAGAAGAACGCAACAAAATTATTGAAAGCCGTAACGCTTTGAAAGAAATTGAGGATATTAAAAAGAAATATGAATAAACCTGATTTAATTGAAAAACAGAACCGCTTGGCAGAACTTAAAGAAAATAACGTATCTTTAAAATCTCAAATTAGTGCCTTTGAAGTAAAAAACGCAATCGAAGATTTGCCAAAAGTACAAGAATTAGAAAAAACACTTTCAGAAAATTCGATTGAAATTATCAAAATTGAGAATGAACTTAACGCACAGGAAGAAAAACCAAAAGGAAAAGCTAAAATGACAAACTTTATTGAATCACAAAACGCTGTAACAGAATTTTTTGATGTATTGAAAAAGAACTCTGGAAAATCAGAAATTAAAAACGCTTGGAATGCAAAACTTGCTGAAAATGGTGTAACTATCACAGATACAACTTTCCAACTTCCACGTAAATTGGTTGAATCAATCAACACAGCTTTGCTAAATACTAACCCAGTATTCACAGTTTTCCGTGTTACAAATGTCGGCGCTTTGCTCGTATCACGCTCTTTTGATTCATCAAATGAAGCACAAGTCCACAAAGACGGACAAACAAAAACAGAGCAGGCAGCAACACTCACTATTGATACTCTTGAACCTGTGATGGTTTATAAATTGCAATCACTTGCTGAACGTGTTAAACGACTTCAAATGTCATATTCTGAACTTTACAACTTGATTGTAGCTGAACTTACACAAGCTATCGTTAACAAAATTGTCGACCTTGCGCTTGTTGAGGGAGACGGAACAAACGGTTTTAAATCAATCGAAAAAGAAGCAGACGCTAAAAAAATCAAAAAAATTACTACAAAGGCCAAATCAGCTGGCAAAACTCCATTTGCTGACGCTATTGAAGAAGCGGTTGACTTTGTTCGTCCTACTGCTGGACGTCGCTATTTGATTGTTAAAGCAGAAGACCGCAGAGCCTTGTTAGATGAGTTACGTCAAGCGACTGCAAATGCTAACGTTCGTATTAAAAATGATGACGCTGAAATTGCTTCAGAAGTTGGAGTAGATGAAATCATTGTTTATACAGGTACAAAGGCTGTTAAACCTACTGTATTAGTAGACCAAAAATATCACATTGATATGCAAGACCTTACTAAAGTTGATGCCTTTGAATGGAAAACTAATAGCAACATGATTTTGGTTGAAACACTAACAAGCGGACACGTTGAAACTCTTAACGCTGGTGCAGTAATTACAGTAGCATAGGAATAAAATGGAGGAAGTAAATGATAGATTATATTAAAGTCTATTGTGGTATTCCGATTTTAGTAACAGCTTATGATAGTAAACTTATCTTATTCCGTTCAATAGCTATTAAATTGCTAGAAAAAAATGGTATTAAAGCTGACGAAACAAGTGTATTAGTGAAAAACTTTATCTCTTGTTATTGTCGGCTTAATATTGTTGATGAACCAGCAGAACAATGGCGAAATGCTGAAATGAAACGTTTGGCTTCTTTGCAAGAGTTAATGTATTATGGAGGTATTTAATGATATTTTCACAAGTAACATTGCAAGTTGAAACGACTGTTAAGAAGAAGAACGGTGCAGAGGCTAATGTTATAAAGCCTATCGTTTTACCAGCAGTTAAACAGAGAATTAGTCAGTTAAGACTTGATGAGTTTTCTATGATTGGACTAGGTAAAAATATAAGATACGAGCTTAACGGAATCGGAGAAATGGAAGACTTGATTTTCAACTATTTCTTGGACGAAAAAGGCGACACTTTCAAGCGTACAACATGGGAAAGAAACCCTAAAAATAACAAGATGATTTTAGAGGGGGTCGTAAGTAATGGAATTTGATTCTTATATAGATTGGTACAACAATTTACTTACAATGCCTCTAAATGACGTTATTTTAGGCGTTAAGGACACGATAAAAGACAAGACGGTATATTTGTCACTTAGTGACTCAAAGGTGCTTAAAATGGATAATACGAGCTTTGTCATGGGTTACTATTATCAAGTTGTTTTATCTGTTAAAGATGTTGACGATAAACTTGTAGGACTAGTCGGAGATGTTTTGCGAAACGGTTGGAATATGACGAACTGGTCAGAGAATAGCCATTTGTACAATTATACTGGTACTGTTTATTTACCTTGTGGTGCAGGTGGTCAAGCATGGCAATGAATTCACTTAATACATCAATCATAGCTAAAGAAATGCAAACTAAAGTAACAGAACGCATGGGCGATTGGTTTGAAGCAGAGTTTAAGGCTAAGGCAAATGCTGCAAGCCGAAGAACTAGATTAATCAGAAGTCACGGTCATACCTATACTTATGCCAGATATCAAAATACTGGGGAATTGTCAAGAAACTTAAAGCAAGTTAAAAAAGGCGATAAAGTAGTAGTAAACGCAGGGACTAGAGCTAATTATACTAGTGGTTATCATGGTATGTATTTCTTGGTTGAAAAAAAAGGTATAGAAGACGTTAAAACAACATTGAAAAAAGGCGCTAATTATGCTAATTCAATGAAATTATAAAAGTAGAAAGTGACTTAATTACATTTGATTGAAATTAACAATAATGGTATTTTTAAATGAGTTTAGATAATTTTAGAAATAAAACGATTATATGGGATACAGTTAATAAAGATTTCCCTCAACCAATACAAATAATGCAAGGCGATGTCAATGCTAGAACGTTATTAATTAAAATAGTTGATAACGGAACTGAAACTGATTTAACTGGTCATTCATTAAAACTTACATATCAATATACTAACAATAGCAATTCAGGCCTTATTGTTGTACCTCCTAAGGACTTAGCTAAGGGAGAGTTTCTTTTGGTAATTCCTACCGAAATGACAGCGACAGGAGTTATTGAAGCGAACTTAATACTTCTCAATAAAGACAAAGAGCAAGTTATTGTCAGTAAGAATCTTACATTTATATCAGACAGTTCTACTGTTTCTTATTTAGCTCAAAAAATAAATAATAATATTGATGATTTTACGAAATTATTATTAGAAAAAATGCCACAAGTGCTGCGTAGTGAGTTGAATGATTTACATGCTCGAACTGATTCAAACAAGAGCAATATTGAGCTTAAGGCAAATCTAGCTGATATGACTAGCTTACAAAGTGCAATGACAGAGCTAAAAAATGAAGTAGAAGCATTTGGTATTAGTCCTGAAAATTTAGTCACTATAAAGTCGCTATTAGACGCAATCGCAAGTAACGCCAGTGAATCCGAAGTAGTTGAACTAATAAATTCGGTAAAGGTTTTAACAAGTAACATTTCTCTGATGAGTAATGGAGATTATTCCCCTAAGGCTAATCAAACAGATTTAGAAAGTTTACAGCATACTGTTAATGACCATTCGGCAACTGTTTCAACAAAAGCCAATCAAACGGATTTAGACAACTTACAAGCTACCGTTGATAAACAAGGTATTGCGATTTCAACAAAAGCTGAACAATCAGATTTATCAACAACAAATAAAAATGTAACAACTGCTCAAGAAACAGCAAATAAAGCTGAAAGTGAAGCCAAAAATGCAATGGCAAAGGCTACCGAAGCACAAGCGAACTGTTTACCACTTAATGGAAAAGCTGTTAGTGCAAGTAAACTGGAAATACCTAGAAAACTCAGAGTAAATCTTCAATCCTCATCATTTCAATACTTTGACGGGACTGCTGACGCAACTGATATTGGAGTTTCAGGTGTGCTTCCTATTGAACATGGAGGTACGTCAACAAGTGACGGAGTTATAAACACAATAGCCTATGCCAACAGCGCTGACGGAACGGACGACTTCACCACTGTTTATCCTAACTTGAACTTGATAGACGGTACTAGAGATTTTAGTGGTCAGTGGATATATTCAGAACTTTCGACTGATGACGGAACATATAAAGGCTTGACGGTTAAAAAACGAACTGATGTATGGGGCGGTATTTTTAAAATATTTACAGTTCCCAAAAATTCCGATTACACATTTTCAGCTTTTGTTAAAGGGGCTGGGACAGGTACTAAATTTGTAAGAGTTGTACTTATTAATGGGGTAGAAAAGCATAGCCTAGAAAAAACTTGGGATTCTCCTCTTAGTTGGACAAGAGATTCAATTACTTTTTCAGCTAAAGATATAAAAGTAGGCGATCAAATCGCTATAAGCTATAATATTTCAGTATTGGGTACAAATCCAGCAATATGGACTGCTGGTCATAAGTGGGAAGAGGGTTCAATCGCCACTCCTTGGATGCCTTCAGCTAGAGAAGTCACGGTTGCAGACTATCCGAAGTATGTAGGTTTTAGTAATAGCATTAAACCAAATAAGAAAAGTTCTGATTACAAATGGTTACCAATGTGGTTAGCATCAATTGATAGGGCTACTGGCCTACTTAAGCCTGCGGTCATGGGTGTAGATTATGCTGAAGCACACCCAGTTGGCTCAGTAGTCACAAATACTTCAAGTTCATCATCAGGATATTCTACAGGAACATGGGAAAACATCGGTGAAGCAGTAATTGGTTCAATAACGATATATTATTGGAAACGCACTGCATAAAAAATAAAAAGGAAAATAAAAAATGAAATTAGATTATAACTCACGCGAGATTTTCTTTGGTAATGAAGCTCTAATTGTAGCTGATATGTCAAAGGGGAGTAACGGGAAACCAGAGTTCACTAACCATAAAATTGTAACTGGTTTAGTATCAGTTAGCGAAATGGAAGACCAAGCGGAAACTAATAGCTATCCAGCTGATGACGTACCAGACCATGGAGTTAAAAAAGGTGCTACCTTACTTCAAGGCGAAATGGTATTTATTCAAACAGACCAAGCGCTTAAAGAGGATATCTTAGGTCAACAAAGAACAGCGAATGGTTTGGGTTGGTCTCCTACTGGTAATTGGAAAACAAAATGTGTTCAGTACCTAATTAAAGGGCGCAAACGTGATAAAGTTACAGGAGAATTTATTGACGGTTATCGTGTAGTCGTTTATCCTAAATTGAAACCTACAGCAGAACCAACGAAAGAATCAGAAACAGATTCAGTAGACGGTGTCGACCCTATCCAATGGACGTTGGCAGTACAAGCTACTGATTCAGATGTTTATTTGAATGGAGATAAAAAAGTCCCTGCTATTGAGTACGAAATTTGGGGAGACCAAGCAAAAGACTTCGCAAACAAAATGGAAGCCGGCTTGTTCATCATGCAACCTGACACAGTTCTAGCTGGTGCAATTACACTTGTAGCTCCTGTTATTCCTAATGTAACTACTGCTACAAAGGGTAATAATGACGGAACAATCGTAGTGCCTACCACTTTGAAAGACTCTAAGGGTGGAACTGTAAAAGTAACATCAGTAATTAAAGACGATCACGGAAAAGTAGAAACAAATGGACAACTTGCGCCCGGTGTCCATATCGTAACGTTCTCCGCTGACGGTTATAAAGATGTTACCGCAGGAGTTTCAGTAACTGACCGTTCATAAGACTAAAAATTAAATAAGTAAAGGAATATATACACAAAATGGCAAAACAATTAAGCACAGCACGTAAATTTAAAATGATTACAGGGAAGGACCTTTTCCAGCAACAAAAAGCAATGGATACAGAACTTAAAAAAGAAGACGGAGAAATTACTGATGTAATGGAGTTCGTTCAATATGGTTTATACTTAGCTCTTTTTCAAGATAACATTGTAAAAGCTAAAAGCGACTTCTCAGACTTCCGTTCTAGCTTTGAGTTCGATACTGACGGTAAAGGACTTAAAGAACTTGTCGAACTGTGGCAGAAAGAGATTTAATGAGCTGAAAGGACTGTAAATGATTTTAAAACATGCAATTAGATACTTAGAACTTACTGGTTCGGACTTTATTACAGATTTGAAAGACTTTGCAGACCTACAAAATTCTTTTGTCGCTGGATATATTCCTGATGACTTTACAGAGCAAATGGAGAGCTTTACAGACAAGTTGTTGATACTTTGGGTAGATTGTAACGGAGGAATGCAAAACGCACTAGACGATAAAACAGAGCTTCCTACAACTAACGAGTTAATCAATATCTTCTGTAAAACTGTTTTTATTAAAGAAAAAGAGGAAACGGAAGACGAAATGGTCTTCTTTTCTTCTAGTTCATTGATTAAGAAAAAGAAAGATACTGTAAAGGAAAATAAAACTTTGGAACTTTTGACTGTTTTAGGCAATAATGAGATTGATATAACGCAGTTCATGGAAATGGAACTAGAACTTGTTTATAAAATAATCGAACTTATTGCAGAGAAAAAGAAAGAGGAAAAAGAAAAAGAGAAAAGGCGTAAAAGAAAGGGTATATAATGGCAAGTAATGCAACATTTGAGGTCGAGATATACGGTAATACAACGAAATTCGAGAACTCACTTAAAGGCGTTAATACCGCAATGTCAGGGCTTAGAGGAGAAGCGAAAAACTTACGTGAAGCTCTAAAACTTGACCCCACAAATACCGAGAAAATGGCGCAATTGCAAAAGAACTTACAAACGCAGTTGGGCTTATCACGTGACAAAGCAACAAAATTAAAAGAAGAACTTTCTACGGTTGACAAAGGGACGTCAGCAGGTCAAAAGAAATGGCTACAACTTACTAGAGATTTAGGCACAGCAGAAACACAAGCTAATAGGCTAGAGGGCGAAATTAAGCAAGTCGAGGGCGCTATTAAATCAGGTTCTTGGAACATTGGCGCTAAAATGGACACTAAAGGTGTTAATAGCGGAATTGAGGGCATTAAGTCACGCTTTAGTGGGCTCAGAGAGATTGCGGTTGGTGCATTCAGGCAAATCGGTGCAAGTGCTGTTAGTGCTGTCGGTAATGGCTTAAAAGGCTTGGTATCTGACGCAATGGATACTCAAAAAGCCATGATTTCATTGAAAAATACAATGAAGTTCAAAGGAAGTGCGCAAGAGTTTGATTATGTAAGCAAATCTATGCAGAAGCTCGCTAAAGATACAAATGCAAATACCGAAGATACTTTAAAACTTTCAACAACGTTCATTGGTTTAGGCGATACCGCTAAAAAAGCGGTCAGTAAAACGGAAGCATTAGTAAAAGCTAACCAAGCATTTGGTGGTACTGGCGAACAATTAAAAGGTGTAGTTCAGGCTTACGGTCAAATGTCGGCAGCTGGTAAAGTTACGGCTGAAAATATTGGACAATTAACCGATAATAACACAGCTCTTGGTTCTTCTTTAAAAGACACTATTATGAAAATGAACCCCTCATTACAGCAATATAGTTCTTTTAATGAAGCTGTTTCAGAAGGCGCTGTTTCGGTGGGTATGCTCGACAAGGCTATGGAAAAAATGGCTAAAGGTTCGGGCGGTGGAGTCAAAACTATTGGGGACGCGTGGGATAGCTTCAACGAAACAATGTCAATTGCTTTAATTCCTACTTTGAATGCTTTAACACCTATCATTAGTAGCTTAATAGACCAGATGTCTGACTGGGGCGAAAGTGCTGGTAAAGCTGTAACAAATGTAGTTAAGTATTTCCAAGACTTGTTTCAAAAACTTCAAGAAAATGCAGCCACTTTAGCCTTTTTAGAGGCTTGGGATAACATAAAAAGTGCATTTGATTCCATAGTTTCTATTATAGGGAACGTCATAAATTCATTTCTTGGAATAAATACAGAAACAACAAAAAATGCAACAAGTATAGATAACGTAGCAAAGAGCATAGCTGTATTTGCTGGTAAACTGTCAGAAATAACGAAAAAAATAGCTGATTTTCTGAAAAAAATTAGTGAAAGTAAAAGCGCAATGGATACTTTAAAAGGAACTTTAGTGGTTCTTGCTAGTGCATTCGTTGCTTTAAAAGTCATTAATGGAATTGTTAAGGCGATTGAACTTTATAATAACGTAGTTAAAGTTGGAACAGCTATACAAGGCGCTTTCAATGCTGTAATGGCTATAAATCCATTCGTAGCTCTTGGTATAGCGATCGCTGCCATTGTTGCCGGTTTAGTTTATTTCTTCACTCAAACCGAAACAGGTAAAAAGGCTTGGGCTAGTTTCGTAGACTTCTTGAAGAGTGCATGGGACGGTATAGTTTCATTCTTTAGCGGTATTGGTCAATGGTTTGCTGATATATGGAACGGAGCAGTTGACGGAGCTAAAGGCATTTGGCAGGGCTTAGTTGATTGGTTCAGCGGAATTATACAAGGCATTCAAAATATTTGGAACGGAATAACAACATTCTTTACTACTTTATGGACGACTGTTGTTACTGGAATTCAAACAGCATGGGCAGGAGTTACAGGGTTCTTCACAGGGCTATGGGACGGAATAGTGAATGTTGTTACAACTGTATTTACAACCATTGCTTCTTTAGTGACAAACGCTTATAACTGGTTCGTTACAACTTTCCAACCTTTAATTAGTTTCTTTCAATCTATATTTGGGTTAGTTGGATCAGTAATTAATTTAGCATTCCAACTTATATTGGCTATTATTCGCGGTGCTTATAAATTAGTTGTTGGTATATGGAGTGCAGTATCAGGTTTCTTTGGTGGCATATTTAACGCTGTAAGAGGAGTCGTATCATCAGTATTTAGCGCCATCGGTAGCTTTGCTTCTAGCGCTTGGAATTTAGTTAGGTCAGTATGGAGCGCAATTTCAGGCTTCTTTAGCGGTATATTCAACGCTGTAAGAGGAGTCGTATCATCAGTATTTAGCGCCATCGGTAGCTTTGCTTCTAGCGCTTGGGAAGTAGTTAAGTCAATATGGAGTGTAGTATCTGGGTTCTTTAGTAGAATATTCAATACAGTCAAAAGTGCTGTATCAAGTGTATTTAGTGCTTTAGGCGGTTTCGCTAGTAACGCTTGGGACGCAATAAAAGACGTATTTACTTCAGTTGGTTCATGGTTTGGCGATGTATTCAATTCAGCTAAGGAAAGAGTGAGCGACGCACTTGGAGCTTTAGGAGATATCGCTAAAGGAGCATGGGATTCAATTACAGACGTATTTGGTGGAGTTTATGACTTCTTTGAGAAAGCATTTGGAGGAGTTAAAGATTTAATTGATAATATTCTAGGAGGTGTTTCGGGAACTTTAGATAAAATCAGTGGCGCAATCAATGGAGTTTCTAAGACTGTCGGCGGACTGTTCAAAGGTTCAATGGTAGTAGGCTTAACAGATGTCAACTTATCTTCTAGCGGTTACGGTTTAAGCACTAATAGCGTATCAAGCGATAACAGAACATATAACACATTTAACGTACAAGGCGGTGCTGGTCAAGATGTTTCTAACTTAGCACGAGCAATCAGACGAGAATTTGAACTAGGGAGAGCTTAATGGTAAGGCAGTATAAAATACATACCAACTTAGACGGAACAGATGATAAAGTTTGGGACGTCACAAATGGAAAAGTTAGATTTTATCAGCCCTCTAATTTAGGGTTACAATCAACTAATAATATTTGGCAAAGTAACGGTATCGGAGTAATGGGAACACGCTCAATCACTCAACCTCAAATAGAGTTCAAATTAGAAACGTTTGGCGAAACTTTAGAAGAAAATTATCAATTAATGAAAGACTTCGTAAATGATATTCTTAGTAAAAAATTCGTTACACTTGAATATCAAACAGAGATTTTTCAAGTTTATGCTGATTTGGCTTTAGCAGAAGTTACTAAAACAGAGGGTTATGGGAAGAACGGAACTTTTAGCGAAAAGATAACGTTCGATATAATTACAAAGTGGTATACTTACGAAAATTTAACTTTTGAAAAAATTCAAAATGGTAAAGTTATCGCTGGTAAATCTAAAATTTACGGTGGAACAGCACCAGGAAGCTATACATATGTCGAAGGAGTTTCTTACACTTATTATGGGGAAACAAATATAGAACGATTAAGTCGCTGGGATATAAAAGACGAAATATTTAGTTTTATGGGAATATTATATCCGCAACTTCCTAAAACACCTGCTGGAGTTAGATTTTTAGACGATACTGGAAACGAATATACTGCAATTGTATTTAAGACGGAACAGGTACAGGATTATATTTTAATCAATACAGATGTAAATGATGAAATTTATCAAGGCTGGAACGGAACGACTTCATTGAATTTGTTCCCTGTAATGGACTTCGAGAGATACAGAACTCGTATAATTAAAAAAGGCCAAATGGAGCTAATCAACTTAAGTAAGGCAGAGCTTAAAATCAAGAGAAAGGCGGACTTCGTTTAATGTTAGAAGCTAATGTTTATGATAACTTTAACCCTAACTACTATAATGTATCTGACTTTATTCTTCCTAATGGTAAAAAAGACAAAAGAGGTCTTCCGATACCTAAATCAAGATGTCAAGTTATTAACTACGAACTGTGGGAAACAGGTTATCTTTACACTTCATCAGCTACTTTGACCGTTTCGGTAGAAGTTGGCGATATTGTTCAAATTCTCTTTCCTGAAGTTGTTCCAATTGAGGAAGCTCTAGGTAAAAAGAAAAAGCTGAATTTAGATATGGTTTACCTTGTGACAGATGTAGATGAAAGTAATAAAGCTACGTTAAAGAACTATTTTTGGGCAATGATTCAAAGCCTTGATGTTCCGAGTGCAATAACTAAAACTAAAACGACAAACTCCGCTATCATTGACTATTTGATTGACCCTAATAAGAATGATTTAATGAGTTATGGATACTTTTTCAATTCAAGTATCTTTGCTGGAAAGGCTACAATCAACCGTAAAGCAGAAACTTCATCAGCTACTGACGTAGCAAAAAGGATATTTTCCAAGGTTCAATTCCAACCAACTACAACCATTCAGCATGCTTCATCTGAAACAGACCCCAGGAACTTGTTATTTATTAATTTTGCTTCAAGGAACTGGAATAGAAAAAGAATCACAACAAGGGTGGATGTTAAGCAAAATGTGGCAATGGACACGGAAACAATAGTAGAACGTTCAGCTCATAATTTTGCTGTCGTATTCATTAAAAACAAAGCAACTGGCGATTACACAGACGCTCCTAAAATGTATACAGCAAAAAATAACGGAGATGTTGTAGATTATATTACTTATCATGGAGACGGAACAGATTTGCCAGAAGTAAGGACACCTAAAACATTATTTTATGATAGAGATGACCACGGAAACCCGCCAGATATATCTACTATTAAAGCTGAAATTTCACCCTCCACGATCGTCACAAGGTTATTCTTTAATCAAAACGAACTTTTGCCTTTGTATGTTAATGACTTAGTAGATATATGGTATGAGGGTAAACTATATTCAGGATATATAGCAGACAGAGTTAAAACAGAGTTCAATGATAGGCTTATTTTTGTAGAAAGTGGAGTTAAACCAAATGTTATATGAGTATGTAGCTACTTACGGAGACAAATATAGAATAGATAGCTTCACAGGGTACAGAGAACTTCGTAAAGACCATTTAGAACTTTTGTCAGGTAAAGTATACTATAATAGCGAAAGTACGCTTAGAATTGAAACCACGCTCTTGTATGAAGTCGGTCAATTTGTATCAATTGGTGGTTATCCTTATGGCGGTAGAAAATTTAGATTATTAGAATTATCAATTACTGATAACCCAGTTTTGGATAAAGCAAAGATAATTTCAAGAAAGGTCAAAAATGACAATTAAAAACTTTACATTTTTCAGTCCAAATGGTACAGAGTTCCCAGTCGGTTCAAACAATGACGGAAAGCTATACATGATGTTGACTGGAATGGACTACGGAACGATTAGGCGAAAAGACTGGTCAAAAACATTAAACACAGCACTTAACATTCAATATGTAAACACATCAATTGTTGCAGGCGGGAGGTATTTTGAACTATTAAACGAAACAGTAGCTTTAAAGGCTGATTCTGTCAACTATATTCATGCAAACATTGACTTAACACAAACAGCAAACCCTGTAAGTTTATCAGCCGAAACTGCAAATAATAGTAACCGTGTTGATATAAACAACGGTTCTGGCGTTTTGAAAGTTTGTTTTGATATTGTTACGACTTCAGGAACTGGTGTAACAAGCACTAAACCAATTGTTCAGACTAGTGCTTTAGATAGTATTTTTGCAAATGATATGACAGTTAGCGGATCAATCAATGTACCAGTTCAAACTTTGACACAACAGGTTGGTAATGGTTTGGAATTGCAACTTACTAAAAAGAATAATGATTTAGTAATTGTTAGGTTCTTTGGTAGTGTAACAAATATAAAAACTGGCTGGAAGATGTCTGGAACGTGGCTAGATAGATCTTTTCGTCCAGCTACTGTTCAAAGTCTTGTTGGCCATTTTGCTGGAAGAGATACTTCTTTCCATATTGACATAAACCCAGACGGCAGTATTACTTGGTGGGGAGCAAGTATTGGTTCTAGCGCTCTTACACCACGTGGTAACGGAAGTTACTTTATTAAATAACAAAATAGAAAGCAAAACAAAATGGTAACTAGAATGATTTTAATGACTATCTTAATTTTAGCGATTCTTTTCGCTACATGGGTAAAAGATAGAGAAGCAATGAACCCACCTTTCAAACGTAGACTTGTGATTGACTTAACGGTTATTTTATCCCTGTGGGTTTTATATGCAGTCTTCTTCTTTACACAAACTCCCTCAACTTCTGATATTGCCAAAACTGTGATTGACGTAGGTTTATTGTACTTTGTAGGGCAATTTATTTATTTGGTCGCAAAAATCAGTCCTATGTTCGACGGTTTGGTTAAACTTATGAAAAAGAACGGTGTAAGTGTTCCAGAAGCAGAAGAAGAACAAACGGAGGATAAAAAAGAATGAATATAACTAATGCTGGTGTACGTGGTTATAACCCTACTGGGGTTGTAATTCACAATGACGCTGGTTCAAACGGTGCTAAAACTAGTTTTTATGATAGTTGGTTACCTAATCATGATCCAGAAGAGGGCTTTGCTCATGTTTACATTGCTTCTGACGGACGATTGCAGGCTTCCGAGTTCTCTAATATGGCATACCATTGTGCTAACTCATACGGTAATGCAAATTATGCAAGTTGGGAAGTGTGCCAATCAGAGGGAGATTTGAATCAGTTTTTGAGAAATGAGCAAGCGGTACTAGATGACGTTGCTAAGTACATGAAACAATGGGGACTAACTCCTAATCATGATACTGTGAAGCTACATCAAGAGTTATCATCTACTTCATGCCCTAGACGTTCAGTAGAAGCTCACGGTGGAACGGTAGAAAGCTGTCGCTCATACTTTATCACAGAACTAAACAAGCGCCTTACAGGGCAAAACAATACACAAACAAATACAGAATTAGAGGACGATGAATTAATGAAATTTACATATACAAATGGCGATAAAACAACTTACTACTTCAATGGCGAAAAAGTTATCGCTCTATCACACCCAGATCAATTGGCAATCGTTCGCAAAACTTATAAAGAAACAACTGGCAAAGACCTTAAAAACTTCGATTGGAAAGGTTCGCCTATTGATATTCGTTTCATGCAAGCTAACGGAATTGACAAACCAATCATTGCTAAAAAATAATATAAAAAAGACAGCTTTATAGCTGTTTTTATATTTCTTTATATTTAATTTTCTTCACTTCTTTTTCATTGTAAGGTTCTTTTATATCTTCTTTATTTTCATAAAATAATCCGTTATATAAAAAAGCGACTTTAAACACTCTTCTCTTACCATTAGCTGCGTTATCCCACGCTCTTTTAATATTTTCTTGTATTGTTACATATTCTAAGTTATCTAAAGAATTATTCAACTTATTACCGTCTATATGGTCAACAGTTAAATCAGATTTACCTTTAAAGGCTTCCATGACTATCCTGTGAACAAGTAAAGGAACTTTATCGATATTTGTTGTTTTATATCCTTTGGGTGTTATACGTTGTTTTTTAAGTTTTAATCCGTCTTTTTTTATAGCCCAAATTAAACCAGTATCTGATACAATGTATCTTTCTCTAAATTTTATATATTTCATTTATTCCCTCTCTTATTATTAATTTTGTTTTACCAAGTAGCCCATGCAGTTCCACCCGAACTTTGATAGATACTTACAGCTTTGTCTAGATAAGCCTGTGGACTTAATTGCGATACTTCCCCGTGTACGCTTTGATTAATCTGTAATAGTCCCCAGCATGATAGTCCATTTTCAACATAAGGGTTTCCGCTCGATTCCTTGTAAATAACATCAAGCCATTTACTAGAACTTACTCCTGTCTTGCTTGCTAGGTGTTCACTAACTTGTTCAGGACTAACGCTAGACCAATCACTTCCAATCGTACCACTAGTTGCTATGTTCGGTGTCATTTCATCTTTTTCACTAACATGTTGACTTCCTCTATTATTAGATCGTTCAGTTTCCTCATCGTGTTCTCTTGCGATTCTGTCAACTTCGGCTTGTTTTTCAGCTTCAGCTCTTCGTTGATTTTCTTCACTAACTCGTTGTTCTTCAAGTGCTTTCTCCTTAGCTTGTCTTATATGCTCATATTTTGCTTTCTCTTGCGTTTTAAACTCTTGTTCATATAATTGTGCCACAATATCATTAAAGCCCTTATCCGCCCTTTTATGAGCCTTTTGAATATAGTTTATTGATGTGATAGTTGTGTCATCTGTTAAAATAAAGATAATTACTCTCCTTTTTTTATGGTTTAATTGCTTATCTGATTAATTGCTTCAATAATATTATTGCCAGCATTTATTAGAATTTCATCACTTACAGTTACATTCTTTCTTGAAAATAGTTCGCTCTCAATCTTCATAAAGTGCATTGCTTTAGCTAAAAATTGAGCCGACGATTCATAATATAATGTTTCTAGTTCATCATCTGAAAGCTGTGTTAAGTCGTCATTAGCAAAAGTTGTAAGTTTTCGCTTAATTTCTTTGCCATTGTCATCTTCTTCTACGTAGTAACGCTTCATCTATTCATTCCTTTAATTTCAAATTTTTCAATAATATAACGTTTAGAGCCAAGCTCAAAGCTGACTAGATAATTATTGAAGTTGTCCTGTTTGTTCAAGTCATTAGCAATCTTTCTAGCTGTTGACCGTGGATATTTTGAACTATTGATTTTATTTGTATACTTGTGTAAGATCATCTCATTGCCTCCCTTTGCATTCTACGCTTCAAACGTTGCTTATATAGATATTCTTTGCTTGGTTCTAAACTAGACAATATCTCATCTAGTAAGTCAAACGCTTCTCCGTTATCTCCTACGCTATCAATTTTTTTAAGTGTAATCTCGTGCATTTCATCATCATTTAAAAACATAGTAAGATAAGGGAATGCTACGGTATGCGGTAAACTCAAGCGTGATTGAGTTGTATGTAACTTAGGCCATGTACCTGTCTCATCTTTAATTTTTAACTCAAGTTGATTCATTCCGATACCTTGCTCTTTTAGTACGCTAGTAATTCTTTCATATAATTCTTCGTTTGTCATTATGCTATAACCTCAATTATTTCTGTATGCTTTTTAACTTCATATCTTTGTTCTTCTGGAAGCAATTCATTCCATTTTAAAGCCTCTTTTTTATTATAAAACTTACGTGATTTAATTTCTTTTTCCAATATCCAAGATACTGTGTAGTATGTGAATTCATCTTTCATTATCCAATTACTCCTGTCTTTATATTTAGTCTTTGCTGACTTGATAAGTGATATAAATTGCACCACTTACAGTAATAAGCTCTAACTGGTATCTTATCAGCTTTCTTTTTGTTATGCTGGGCATTTACTATTGAATATAAAGCGCCCATTTTTGTGTATTTGCGTTTCTTACACATATTATTCACTAGCTTTCTTAATCATTGCTTGCTTATAAGCCATAATCGTTCCGTCAAACATAGCGCTTTGGATTTCTCCTTGTTTAATAAACCCTTTTTGTTCTAATTGAATTACTTGTTTTGTTAATCCTTTTAATGTAAATGCTGTTGCTACTTTAATTTTGTCCTTAGGTTTTCTGTTAAATAATTTCATTTATTTTTTCACCAAAACTTTCTATTTTCATGTCTTCGTAATTAATTATCAAAATACTTTATATTTGTCAAGAATTAACTTAGACCTCTTCAATAAATTCTAAGTATCTTTCATCAATTGCTTTAATTTCTTCTTTAGTGAACTCTGATTTAAAGTTATTTCTTTCTTCTTTGAAACCTAGGAAGAGAAACTTTTCCCCTAGCTCGTTTTTAAAAGAGTTTAAATATCCTTTTTTGTTGTTCATCAATTTAACATTGTATTTTTCCATTTGTATCTCCTTAATTTCTATACAACTAATTGTATCAAAAAAAGCCAATGCTGTCAAACATTAACTTTGTTCTTTTAACCAAAAATTAGATCCGCTTCTTCTTGTAATACTTCTTCAGGAATTTCAGCACCACTTACATCATATTGAATACTCAACAAGTACATTGTCCATTTTCTTCTAAACTCTTTATCTTTCATTTGTTCTTCTATGAAAGTTGTGTTGATTCCATATTCTTGTCTTTTATGATTCATTATGTTCTCCTTATGAAAATAAATATTTGATATCAATCCTTTACAATATCCATGATAATAATTTGAGGTGTTCGTGTCATTTCTTTTGTCCAAAAGTTATAGAACTCATTAATTGTTCCATTTCCTACAACACTTACAGTATCAAATGTATCAATATCTTTGTTCCAATCTTCATTAACTTTAAACTTAATAAAAGCTAAATCTCCACTTGTTTTAAATTTAACCGTTTCTTTTGTTTTTCCAATAACTGCACGTTCTTCAATCATAACATTGTCCATGCGTACTACAACCTCTGGAAAATTATTACCTGTAATATAGTTGATGTTGATTAAGTCAGTCAAAGCCATGAATGCTTCTTCGACATTTTCCAATTCAATGTCGTAGTAGAACGTCTGTTCTGTCTCAAGATTGTCTGGCATGTTTTCTTCGATATACTCTTTTAAATCATCTAAACGGTCAAGAGGGAAATTTAATCCGTGAGCTTGTCCATGTCCTTGCGTTTCTACGAAATCTAATTCACTCAAGAACTCATTAGTATTAAAACTACCATAAGAACGGCCTGAACCACGACAGACTCCATCTTTTCCCTCTGTAACAACGAAACATGGACGATGATATTTTTGAGCAATATTCTGAGCTACTAGACCATTCATACCTTTGTTTGATTCTGAATCAATAACAATGACAATCTTGTCTTCCATATCTTGAGTATCTTCATATTTTTGCATGACTGCTTTTTGAGTTTCTTGACGTTTCTTATTTAATTTATCCATTTTAAGGCGGAGTTTTTCAGCATCAGTATCATTATCTACCATCAAAATTTGAAAAGCAAGCTCAATCTCCCCCATACGAGCAGATGAGTTAATCAATGGCGCAATACTATACCCAATATCTTTTGTATTGTATCGGTATGTATTAATTTTAGCACCTTTAAGGATACGTGATAGCCCAACGTTATTAACATTTTGTAGCCCTTGCGAGATAAGGTAACGGTTCTCAAAATTAAGAACACTCATCATATCTCCCACCAAACCGATTGCGACTAAATCACGAAATTGATTAGAAAATCCATCATCATCTAAGACATCATCAATTCCTTTGGCTACTTTATAAGCCATACCAGCACCTGATAAATCTTTATTGACTGATTCGTCTAAGTGATGATGGGGGTTGCACAAGATAACTTCCTTATCCATTTTATTCGCAATCTCTTTAGAATCGAACTCATGGTGGTCTAAGATAATAATATCTAAATCAGGATTCAATGTTCGAGCACGTTCAACACCTTCTAAGTCATTACTTGAACTATCCAAAACAATGAGAATGTCAGCTGCTTTTGTCTTTTCAATGTTTGAACGACTAAGGTCAATAAGTTTTTCCCACTTCGCAAGACTTTCTTTATCTTTTTCAGCCTTTGCCTTTTCCGCTTTATTTAACCAATGGTCTTGAACTGATAATTGACCATACAATCCATGGCCTGTATCACGTTGAGGATAGATGTAATCTAAGTTAAACTCATTAAAATCTTGTAATGCTTTCAATCGGTTAAACATAATAGCTGTTGCTGTGATTCCGTCTGCATCAGGGTCTCCACTTACTACAATTGTTTCTTTGTCTGCGATACCCTCTAAGATACGATTAACAGCCCTCTCTACATTACGGATTTCAAAAGGATGATTTTCCCACTTTTCATCAGGAAACAAAAACTCTTGATGGTCTTCCAAGGGGATCCCACGTGCTTTTAAAATTTTTGTCTTTAAATCATCCTCTCTATCAGCTTTAATCTTCGCTTTCTTTTGTATCCATTTTACCATCTTTCGTTACTCCAAATCGTATTTATAGTTGTTAATACTATCATTGTTTTTCTCTCTTTCTTAACTCTATGTATTTATTATATAAAAAAAAGTTCATACTGTCAAGCATAAACCATTTTTTAATTATTTCACACCTTCCCAGCGTTCAAAATCATCAGCTAGTTCTTGTATAAAGCCCATAATGTCGTCAGTAGTGTACTCTGTGAGCTCATTCTCGTTACTTAAGTTAGCAAGTTCTTTGGCATAGTCTAAAGCTTTGTTACGGTCTTTGTCGTAGCTCTCGCCCTCTTTCTTTCCAGCTCTTACTAGATACTTCAATACTTGCATTGTATACCAACCCGTAAGCTCTTCGTAGTTAAAATTATGTTTCAAGTATTCATTAAGTTCCACACCGTATTCATTGGCATAGTGCTTATTTTCTTTAAAATTCATTTAGATGTTACCTCCAAGCCATGCAATAAGCAACGTTGCAAGCATACCCACCCAAGTGATAGCGATAAGTGTCAATCCGACACCTGCAACTATCATTAAAGTTTTTACTGTATCTTTCATTCGCAATATCCTCCTAAGTATTTAGGTTCTTCAACTTCATCAATATTCACAATAGAAATGTCACATTGCATTACATCAGCTTGTTTTTCAGCTTCCTCTTTAGTTGAGAATACTCCTAAAAGGCTTATTTCTGAACCCCAACTTCCACAATAGGTATCTGCGGTTAAAACATATACTTTCATTTTTCTCCTCCCATAAAAACCATATCAACGGTTTCGTTGTAAAGATCGACTCCAGGGCTATTGAATGGAAATTCATCACATTCAGGACAAGAGATACTATCTACTAAATCAGGCATTGAGTCAGTGAATTCAAGAGCAGTAATAAAAGTAGGAGCGTTGATATAATATGCTTCTTCTCCACCGCCTTTTATTTCAGCTTGATAATATTCTTCACTTTCATAAGCACCTAAACTTACTGGGTGAAGTTGTTGAGTAAAGTAATGGCAATTTACATATTCAATTTCTTTGTTACAGTTTTTACATCTCATTTTGTTCTCCTTAGTTCGCCTGTCTATATTTTTCCATAACTTTTGGATATTTACTAACAAATTTTAATTGTTCTTGATGTAAACGACTTGACCAATGGAAAAGCCTATCAATTTCTGCTAAAGCACTCAACTTTTCATACATCTCTTTAATGTAAAACTCTGCGTTTCCTATTGACTTCCAATAAGCTGATGTTCTGACAGTATTACCATTTTCAGCAAGTTTGCTTGCGTTGATATCAGCCTTTTCTTTTTTCTTCATCAGGCTATCAATCTCTTTAAATATAATCTTTAACAATTTCGCTTGATAGTTTTGCACTATTTCTTCGGTTGTCATCTCTGCACCTCTTTCATAATTACATTCTATCAAATTGCTTTTACTTTGTCAAACATTAACTGTTCTTTGTCTTTCTAATTTGGTGAAATTTATTCCATTTTTCTATAAGTTCCAGTAATTCAGGTTCATCATATTCGGTAAATAGTTCAATCTGCGATGTATACCAGCAATGCAAACAGCGACCGCAATTATAACAGATGTTTGTATATCCTCTACAACCTTTGCAAACTCCTAAACCGTCACTCGTTGGAATATCGAAGCAATGGCAATATTTTTTGTCATTAAAATATTTTATTTTCATTGTTACCTTTCTAGTTTATTTTATATACTATTATATCAAAAAAACTCTAAGCTGTAAAGCCTAAAGTCTTATATGATATTATTGTTCTTTCAATTTATTCTTGAACCAGATGATTCGCTCTTTGAACCAAGCGTCGACTCCTTCATGACGTAGCCATTTCCCTTGTTTAACTCCGTTCTTTTCCATGAACTCAATCACTTTAGTTGGAGTTTCTGGTTCGTCCCACATATTATATTTTGCTGAATGGTATTTACTAAACATTTCAAGCGTTTCGATGTAGCTATCTTTCAGAAGTTCCGTATCAAGCAATTTTTGGGCCTTCTCAGCACGTTTAGCAAGTCGTTCGTTAGCTTGTTCCAGTTGCTCTTTTTGTCGCTGTAAGCTCAAGTTATGATTGATATAAGCAATTTGCTGTGCATGTCGTCCAAGTTTACCTTGAGTGTTAAGCTCGATCAGTTTAGCCATTCCCTCGCCAAGAATTTCATCAGGAACAAAGTTATACTTGTATTTTTTATTTGTGTTGCGTACGTAGTTATCAAGCGTTTGTTTAATTTTAAGTTTTTTATGTAGTTCTCTTAATGTTGTCAATTTAATACTCCTTCATATATTTTACCAAACTTCAAAGCGTTAATTTTAACTAGCTGTTTCAAGTCTGATATGAATTTCTGTTCTTCGTCAAAGTCAAACGGTATTGATACGTTTTCCTTGATCCAAGTGAAAGCTCCGTCAAAGTCTTGTTTAAGTAAGCTCATCTTATCCACGATGTCGATGATTTGCTCTCTCTCTTCT
>ULOF01040439.1_pt1 | contig 23122 bp, 10 predicted proteins | sample 1952371 | NCBI WGS metagenome assembly ULOF01 (sample SAMEA4835597, study PRJEB28245) | human gut metagenome | biome: gut microbiome; material: fecal sample | place: Denmark | collected 2008 | reverse complement strand
CCTATGTCTGCCGGGACGAATCCCCTCTGCTCCTCGTCCCCCTGCTGGGATGGACAGCCATGGGAATCGCCATCGCCTTCATCGACGCCGAACACATGATCGTCTTCCCAAGAGATACGGTCATCGCCGGACTTCTGGGAGTGTCTGCCGCTCTGCTCTCTCCCCCCTGGATGGAAGAACTTCCTTTCCTGACCGAACGTCTCGAAGCCTCATTCATCGGAGCAGCCGCTGGCTATATCGGAATTCGTCTCGTCATTGAACTGGGGAAAAAGCTCTTCGGCACATGGAAGCGGGACTTTCCAGTCGGGAGCCGGTGGGAACTCCGCGAGCCGTCCACCGACGAAGAAGAACTCACGCTGGTGCTTCCCGACGGGGACTACACCTGGTCCGATCTCTTCTCCCGCGACAGCGACCGGGCCATTTTCACGGTAGCGCAGTTGGAAATTGACGGATCTTCCGTTCCCGGGGATACATTCACCCTGTACCAGAACCGCATCGTCTCCGGTGACGGGACAATCTTCCTCATTGAATCCATCAAGTCCGCCTCCGGCACGCTGGAACACATTCAAGCCAACCGGGAAGCCATGGGCTACGGAGATGCGTGGATCATGATGATGATCGGTGCACTTTGCGGATGGGAGGGAGTCCTCTTCTGCCTCGTTGCCGGAAGCCTCACCGGTATCATTGCCGGTCTGGCAGGGCGCATCGGATTCGGGAAACCGATCCCCTTCGGGCCCTGCCTGCTATTCGCCGCCGCCATCTGGATTCTGGGCGGCTACGAGCTGTGGGCATGGTATTGCGAATGGCTGCTCGTGCCCCTGTAAGGAAAGGAGGAAACGAGATATCCTGGGGAGTCCTCCTATTCGGAGTCCTTTTTCTCAGAATTTTTGATCCACTTGGCAAGGCTCGCAAAAAACACTTGCTCCAGAGAATTGCGAGGATGTCCCGTACTCTCCAGAGTCACGGAAGGATCCTCGGCCACCAGCCGCTTGATCCCGTCGATCAATTCAGGCGACGCATGATCCAGAAGAATCTCCGTCCGGGAAGAATCGCGCGTCAGTTCATCGACGGAACCTTCCGCAATCATCACCCCCTTGTAAATGATACCGACGCGGTCGCATACCTCCTGCACCTGCTCCAAAAGGTGAGAGCAGAGGAACACCGACATTCCGCGCTTCTTCAAATTCAGGATAATGTCGCGGATCGCACGGGAGCCGATCGGGTCGACACCGGCAGTCGGTTCATCCAGCACCACCAACCGGGGGTCCTGCACAAGAGCCTGAGCCAGTCCTATGCGCTGAAGCATCCCTTTGGAATACCCACCAAGACGCCTGTCGGCCGCATCTTCCAGCCCGACCAGATCAAGCAGTTCCGCAACCTTCTCCTTCAAGGCGATTCCCTTCAATCCGCACAGCTTCCCGTAGAAAGCCACAGTCTCGGCTCCTGTCAGAAACTTGTAGAAATACGGATTCTCAGGCAGGAATCCCACCTTGTTGCGGCTGTCCGGATCCGCACCGGGAATGCCGAATATCGAGCAGGTTCCCTCCGTCGGCTTGACCAATCCCAGCAAGGCCTTCATCAATGTCGATTTCCCGGAGCCGTTGGGGCCGATCAAACCGTACACATCTCCCTCGCCGACATCCAGGGAAACCCCCTTGAGGGCATAGACTCCCGGTCTGCCCCATGGGGTCAGGAATTGTTTATGCAGATTGGTGACGCGGACAGCAGGAATCATCGTGATGGGAAAGGGATCAGATTGCAGAATAACTCACGACAGTTGCACTTGGGCAAGGCGGCGCAACAGGCACTTGCTCATCTCCACGCCCTTGTTGAACAGTTCAACGGGCATATTCTCGTTCGGAGAATGGATGCGGGCGTCAGGCAGGCACAAGCCGATCAGCAAACTATCCACGCCGAGGATGTCCTTGAACTCCGTGATACTTCCGATGCTGCCCCCTTCGCGCACGAGGACGGGTTTCACTCCAAAACTCTCCTCCAAAGCCTCCTGCGCGGCGCGACTGAATGAAGACTTGGGATCGCACAAATACGGAGTACTGACGTGCTGGCGGCGGAACTCAAGCTTGACCGAAGGAGGAGTCAGGCGGCGGAAATGGGCTTCCAATAGATCCTGGATACGCGCGCCATCCTGTCCCGGAACAGTACGGCAAGTAATTTTGGCAAAAGCGGACGAGGGAATAATCGTCTTGCTGCCCTCACCCTGGTACCCACTTCCGAGACCATTGATTTCAAGAGTCGGCCGGGCGTAAATGCACTCGGTCCCCGTATAGCCGGTTTCCGGCATCAGCGTTTCCACACCGACAAGCCGTGCGATATCGGCATTGGACATGCCCTGGACATTGCCCCACATGTTCCTCTCCCAGTTTTCCAGTGCAGCCACACCATCGTAAAAACCTTCGACAGCCACACGACCGTCGGCATCATGACACGAGTCGATCAAATGGCAGAGCACCGTTGCGGGATTGGAAACGGCTCCTCCAAAAATACCGGAATGGAGATCGGCCTCCGGCCCGTGCACGACAATTTCCACCCCCGTTACTCCGCGCAAACCATAGGACAGCGTAGGCAGATTCTGAGCTACCATCCCCGTATCGGAAACGACAACCACGTCACAAGCCAATTCATCGCGGTGTTCCTGCAAAAACGCAGAAAGATTGACGCTTCCGACTTCTTCCTCTCCTTCAAAGATAAATTTAACATTGAGAGGAAGCGTCCCCCCTTCCTGAGCCATCAATTCCTCCACTCCCAGAATGTGGGCCATGATTTCTCCCTTGTCGTCGGACACCCCGCGTGCATACAGGCGCTCTCCGCGGATTTCCGGTTCAAACGGATCGGATTTCCATTCGTCAAGCGGATCCACCGGCTGGACGTCATAGTGTCCGTAGATCAACACAGTCGGCCTGCCCGGAACTTTCGGGCCTTCCGCTACGACAACCGGATGCAGGGGAGTCGCATATTTGCGGGCGGCAAATCCCATGGAAGATAATTTATCCACCAGCCAGTCAGCGCAATCACTCACATCCGAAGCATGAACGTTCTGGGCGGAAATACTCGGAAAGCTCAAAAAGGCGGTCAGTTGATCCAATCGTTTCATGAAAGCATTATGTGCCGCATTGCCTCGATCAATCAATGAGAATGTATTTCATCCCGACAATTTATAATCCGGCTTCTTCGCACCGGGACGGCCGGTATTGCCCATAAAAATCGGGCCGGTCCGCAAAAGAGCGAACCGGCCCGGAAATGTTCTCACGGCAATCTACCCGGATTAGAACGTGTAGCGGAAACCGATGTTACCCGAGAACCCGCTCTGGCGGCTGCGGATATCGCAGTCAACGTCACCGTAAACGGAACTCTGCTGACCAACCGGAATCGCCAGGCCTGCGCCAAATTGAAGACCGGTGCGGCCCACCTTGGAACCTTCGATATTCATCGGAACAGCCGGCATGCCAAGGGCGGATACCGTAGCCTTATTGGTTTCGTCGCCAAAGTCCTGAACAACCTGGACACGGACTTCACCCAGGGCATCGCGGCCGAAGATGTTGTCGCCGATAAGCCCCATCAGGCGGGCGCCGAGAGCGGCACGTCCGTAGGTTGCATCCTGGCCGTCAACCTTCAGGGACGCATCGCCGGCACCCGTTTCGGTGTAGCCGTCCATCTTGGTCGAATACAGGCCGAGGCTGGCCAGAGGCTGAAGGATCGTACCCTTTTCCTCGTTCATCTTGATGTCGTACGTGGCTTCATAGAAGAGGCCGAAGCTGCTGCCGGAGGTAGAACCCTGCGTATGGATCGGATCCAGTCCCGGCACGTTCATCGTGCGGTTCATCGTCGCATCATTCCAGCCGGTAGTGAAGATCAGGGTATGGCCCCAGGCCTTCTTCTGCCCGCGAAGGAAGAGGTTGAAATACGTACCATCATTGTCTCCGGATCCATTGTCATAGCCGGAAGTGGACAGATTGGAACGATTTGCCGTCAACGCGCCGCCAACCGTGAGGTGGGAGTTGATGTCAACATCGCAACCGAGAGTTGCACCCCAGGTGTCCATCGTGTAACCGGCCTTGTCTCCGCTGGAGGAGAGCTTCCCGTAACCGCCGTTGGCCTGAACCCAGGCATTGACGTAGGGAGCGGAATCATAGTTCACGTCCGGATTAAGCCCCATTTGAGCAACGCGGTTGCGAACCCACTTGACCTGCTGCAGGAGGTCATCGTGCTGAGATCCCACCAGAGCCGTCACGGAACTCCCGGCAACGGCGGACAGTGTCGCGGTAGCCTGGTCGGCTGTCATGCCGTACTTCGTTTCGGCGGCGATCACGGCGTCGATGATGTTGCTAAGCGTCGTGCCGCCGTTCAAGGCGTAACGAGCCGCCCACAGAGCCTGTGCGGCCTGGGTGGAGTTGTTCGAATTGGCATAGTGGAGAATCCCGTTCCTGCCGCTGGAAACAACCTTCACCTGAACGGTCTTGCCATCCTTGAGCGTCACGCCGGAAATGAAGTATTCCAAATTCTTGTTCCCCAGCAGACCGGACATCGTCACGTCAATCTGGGAGAGAGAACCTTCGGTCAATCCGCTTTCGGCCGTCATCAGATTAATCGTATATTCCGATCCCTTCCAGTCGAACTGGCTGCCCAGCGTGTTCAGGTTGAGTTCCGTCAAACCGTTGGCCGGAAGATGCATTTCCTTCACGTTCAGGATCGTCGACGAGGTCTGAGCCAGAGTATCGATCTGAGCCTTGTCCATCGCCAGAGAAACCGTACCGCCACGTTCCATCGTCAACTTGTCCGTGGTCAACTGGCCCTTGATCAAGCTCGGATAGGGGTTGTTTTCGTATTTTTCATTGCCGATGGAAAGCACGCCATTCTTGGCAACCGTTGTTTCGGGAGTCTGGAGAGAACCTTCGACAATCAACGTATTGGCTACATTGTTCGCTGCATCGCCAACAGAGAGGGCACGATAATTCATCGTCGAATGCGCATTGCTCAGGATAAGCGTATTCGTCTTGTCCTTGGCATCGCCCATTTCAATGGCAACCATTTCATTACCGTTCCCGGTAATCTTCTGCGTTCCGACACCCGTCTTGCGAATCACGCCGGAACCCACGATATTGCCCGAGTAATCGCCGCCGTCACCGCTGATCAACAAGGTGGAGCCTTGAAGTTCGACAGAACCGAGACCGCTCAATCCCCGGAAGTCCGGCATCGTAGCCGTCTTCACAATCATGGAGGAAGTGCCGTTCTTGAGATTCACCAGGAACTGCCCGGCTTCGATATTTTCAGGATTGGTAAGCACGCCATCGTTAACCGTCAACGTACCCGTGCCTTGGATGGAACCGAGCAGATCAACGGATCCGCTCACGGCCAGATTACCCTGGTTCACCGTAATAACAGACTCCTCAGTCATCGTCAGCATGCCGACATTCGCATTGGCGGCAAGACCGAGATTCATGGAAGCCTTGCCTGCCATCGTCAGGTTGCCTACATTGTTTTCAGAGCCATTGAGATTCAGCTTGGCATCGTTATTGATGGTTGTGATATTGGAATCCATGCGGGTCTGAACAGTCAATTCCGTACCCTCCTGCAAGCCGGTCGTACCGGAAACATTCAGGGAACCGCCTATCAACATGGATCCTTCCTTCACGGTCAGCGCGGAACCGGAGACGTCCCCACCGACATGGAACAACCCGTCGCCGATTTTGGCAAGTTGAGCCTTGCCAAGGATGGAACCCGCAAATACGGACTTCTGATCAGCCTTTTTCTCGAAAGAAATCAAGCTATTGGCATTCGCATCGGAATCGCCCGTCTTCACCAGGGCATTTGCGCTACCCGCTTCAAGATCGCGGATAATCAAGCCATCCGCATTGGGCGGAGCTTGCGTAATATTGATGGAAAGAACGGAATCTCCCATCAGCGTCACACCCGTAAAGGCATCAATCTGGCCATAGGAAGTAATATCGTAACGGTACTGATTGCCTTCATGAAGCACGAGGCGGGTCGTCTCTTCTGCAAAAATCAGCTGCAGAGATCCATCGGACATCGTCTTGGTTCCACGGTAAATATCGTTGAACAAGCCGAAGTTCGCATTAAAGACCGTATTGCCGGAGTACACCAGGCCGCCGGAGACAAGACGAATATAGTAATCGTTGCGCGGGCTGGCCAGATAGGCATTAAGCAGAACATTCTCGGCTTCCATCGTCAGGTCAAGAGTCAAGTCGCCATTGATCGTCACGGTAGAACCGGAGGAAACATGCAATGCCGCATTCGAAGCGGGAGGAGCGACGGTATTGCCTACCATCTTGGACGATACGCCGAAACGCGTCGTACCCTTGCCGTTGTAATTCAAGGTCACATTGCCTTCAATACCGGAAATGACGGAAGCTTCATCGATAGCGGAGTTAACCCCTACGTTAACCGACGTCAACTTCGACCCGTCGAATCCGGGCAACTTATACATGACCGCGTTATGAACATAGTTTCCATTAGCATCGGGAAGCTGGTCAATCGTCAAACTACCTTTGAAATTCTTGTAGCCGGTGAAATCGCCATGATCCCAATTGACCACGCAATTGGCGGTCTTGTCGTTCAAACTCAGATTGCCTCCGTTAATCACCACAGTGGCTCCTCCGGAGAACACATTGTCAATGCCGGCGACAATTGTTCCGGATTCGAGATTCCACGTTCCGGTAAACACCGACGAATTGTTAATCGTCAACGTTCCGGCTCCGGTATACAACACTGTGCCTCTACCGGAAAGAGTACCGACATATGTACGATTCTCATCCCACGCGAACTCGACCGTTGAGGAATCGGAAATACTGATGTTGCCTCCCCAGACGCCACCGTCAATGAACTTGATGTAGCACCCGTCGGAAATTGTCAAATTTCCGGCTCCGGACGCCAATTCTCCGTTGTTCCAGAAGGAAACGTTATTCCCAGCAATCGTAAAGACGGGCACCTTTTCACCGGCTGGCACTCCACTGGTCAGAGTCAGATTAATGATGTGGGTGTTATCGTTGGCTTCACCGATATAGACGCGCCCGGACCATGTCGTATCTTCCGTCAGCAACAAGTCGACCGTCGTCTGTACTTTCGAATCATTATTTTCCCTGAAAGAAATAACGCCGGTACCTTCGAGTTTGTTCAAGTAAAGAGTCTTCCCATTCATGGCATTGGAAAGATCCAAGCCGTTCCCGGGGTTGGTTGCCTGAATGTTCAAACCGAAACGGGTCGTGGCCGTATTGGCAGAGTCCAGAGTCAAACAGAATGTCGTACCGCCGCCTACAACGGGACCGACTGTCAAATTCCCCGTAAATGCAGGAATACCCGTCTTCGCATCCCCCTGGATTGAACCGATGGTCAACTTGCCTGTCAAATTCGTCGTAAAGTCGCCGTTACCTCCAATGGAATCAAGTTCTCCGGAAGTCTGCAAGACGACATTAGTTCCTTCGCCGTTGGAAATAATGTTGGCCACGCTGCTGATATTAGAAATCGTCAGAGACCCCTTGCTGTCCTTCCCTGCAGAATCCGAAATATTGTACGTCTTGTTGAAACTGGATTCGTACGAATTCGCCCAGGTAACGTTATTACCGTTAATATCGACATTCACGAACCCTGTCCCCTGGTACAGTCTGTCGGACAAGTCCGTACCAACACCGTCTCCGTAAACGAGAGAGCCGCCGTCAAACGTAATAGGCCCTGAACCAAGAGCGTCACGGGCATCTAGAATAATACGACCGCCGCTAATAACCGTACCGCCAGTGTAGGAGTTGTCCGTCTTGATCGTCAAATCACCGGAACCTTCCTTGTAAAGGGTTCCCTTGCCAATGATTGATCCTGTACCACCAAAAACATAACCGTCGCCAGTCACTCGGATGGCGTTCGGAACGACATTGCCAACAATTTCAACGTTTCTTTCGCCAGTGGAGCCAAAAATCACGCTGTCATTCTGGTAAAACTGGTTATCGTTACCAGCCCCTCCGGTCCATGGTGTATTGTTATCTACTCCCCCTTTCGTGATCCACTGGTTATTCCCGGACGTACCAACCCAAGTCAATTCCGACGACGAACCCGTTGTCTGCATATGTACCTGGATTGCATTATTCTCTCCGGACAATACCAAAGTACCGCTAGCTCCTCGGCTTTGAAAATCGAGCTTGATATCGTTGATATTAGAAAACGAGCCAGTCGTTCTCATGACCGTATAGTTCGTTCCTGTTTGAGTGTTGAAACAGGAAAGGCCGAGCACAAAACCTTGACCGCCAAAATCGACACTCTGATTCAAATTCAGCTGATCCTGAATTGAACCGATGTCCATAACAATACCGGTTCCGCCCGCAAAAGTCAGCCCGTCTGCAGCAACTTCCAGAGAACCAGCCGTACCGATTCCGGAAATATTTAAATGACCAGACTGCAAATTCAACGTTTTCACCGTGTAACTACTGCCGGTTGTTGACATACCGAAAGTAGACTGCATTTGGTTACCTCCAGCAACCGTCAGGTTCAATGTCCCCATGGCACCGAGAGAATCGAACATGCCCAAAAACACAGAACCGTTCTTAAGTGTCAGATTTCCATCGAACGTTGTATTGGAACTACCGATGGTCAGCACGCCGGAACCATCCTTGACAAGGGAAATTTTACTTCCGATCGTACCGTTGAATTTACTGCCGTATTTGGCATTGATCGTCAATGTTGCTGATTTATCCGCAAGAGACGGAACATTAAAGGCAAGCAGAGTCGTAGTCGCCTGCGTCCCATTACGAAGAATTTTTGCTGTCGTATTGCTGTCAAGCCCACCGATCGTTGCATTCTCCGTAGCCAAAACCAACAAAGCCGGTCCATTGGCGGAACCTTGCAGATTGATCGTTGCAGAATTAAGAGCTTGGTCCGTTTGCAACACAAGTTCCGTACGATGAGTATCAGCAGCCGTTCCTCCCGTAGGACCATTCACGGTAATCGTACCGGCATAACCGCTCGTACCACTATCTGCTATATAGAAATCCGGGTTGGCAGATTCCGAGGTTGATCCATAGAGACTCAAGTTTGCCAGGGAATCCCCAGAAAGCTTCCGCAGCCACACCTGCTGTTTGGACCAGTTCATAGTCATTTTTGCAGAGCCATCAACATGGAGTGTATCTGTAAAATCAACCATGCCATCCTGGACATGAAGCGTTGCTCCATTAGCCAGATTGATAGCATTGGGAACCAGAACACGATCCGTATACGAACCTTTCGTTCCGCCAAAGTGAATATACAAAGTAGCACTGTTCGCGATAGAAATCGCTCCCGTACCAAGCCTGTAAGTAGGAGCACCAGTCGTAGCTTGAGAACCAGATCCCCACATCAGGCGCCCGGAATTGATCCATGTACCGCCAGTATAGGTATAATTATTACCTGTGATCAATGCTGCCGTCTTGATATTCAAATCGCTTGTACCACTATAAATAAGAGCAAGATTTCCCGTCAGTCCTTTATTGTAATTTGTAGCCGCACTGGCAGCGCCCTTGCCGAATTCAAGGACACCTCCATCGTTCTCTCCACCGAGGATCGTATACTCGAAGGTTCCGTTGGCATTGACGAGAAGCTTGCCGCCATTGATGGTAATATCACCCGTCCCGAGAGCATCCAATGCCGAAATGGAAAGGGTACCTTTCTCAATCGTTGTCCCTCCCGCATAGGTTTTGGAGCCGTCTACCGTGACAACCTTGTTCTGGGAATCCATGGCGACCGTCATGGAACCATCCCCCGTCACTGTACTGGAAAGCTGGATATCGCCACCTCCGATGAGATACAGCTTCGATCCGGCGTCTTTAAGAGTGATGTTGTTGGCCAACGTTCCGTCTCCACCGATCTTCACAGCACCCGTCCCGGAGACGGAAATACTGCCCGTACCCAGCCCGGAAAGATTGTTGCTGATCACTGTACCGCCGGAAATCACCGTTCCTCCCGTATATTTATTGGCCGTATTGATCGTCAATGTTCCGGAGCCGCTCTTTTCAAGACTTGTCGATCCGATAATGGCTCCGTTGCCGCTAAACGTGTAGTTCGTCGTTTCAGCATCGACAGTTACTTGAGCAGGCGCCACATTCGACGTAATTCTCACATCGGAAATGCCTCCCGGAGCCAAATCGCCGAACGTTACACCGGAACCATCCACATAAATGGCAGCCCCACCACCGGGAATCGTCCAATCGGCACCGGAAGAAGTACTCCAAATAGAACCGGTCCCTCCCCACTGAAGGGAAGTCTTCAACAAAGTCAATTTGAAGGAAATGCTCCCTGTCGTACTCCACACAGTAGGAACATACCCGCTCAGGTTGTAATTGATCAGCCCCAGATTGCTGGGATTGAAACCAGGCAACGATCCGGCACGTATCAATTCGTATTCTCGGTCGGCAACCAGACTACCACCTTTGAAATCAACGAGGTTCACAGTCGCCGGGCCGTCAAATGCCACCGATCCGGTGATAGTCAAAAGATCGGCCAGCCTGATATTGGAAGCGGAGGCAAACGCAACGTTACCCTGGATGGACGCCGTTCCCGTCGTCGTCAAAGAAGTCGGAGCGAGAAGATTTGCATCAATCCCGACAGTCAAATAGGCCCCGGTTTGCAATGTAATATTCTTGAAAGCATCCGATACCCCTTGGATAGTACCGCGTCCGGAGACAGTCAACTTGCCGTTCGTACCGAGTGCACCGGCCACATTGGCAACCAGAGTCCCTTCCTGCAAGGTGAAACCGTTCGTCAAAGACGTCATGGCATTCACGAGGGTCAGGGTGCCGGCACCGGATTTGATGACAGTAGTACCGTTGCTGTTACCACTGTTGTCAAAAGAGTATATCGAGGCGTTACCGCCATTGATCACGCTAATTTCGTCCCACTCCTTGAAAAGGACTGTCTTAAACTGGTCCGCATTGTTCGTTCCGTCAAGCGTCAGCTTCTTATGATCGGCCGTGCCGATAAATGCAGCCTCATACCCTCCTCCGGAAATGATGAATCCCGTAGCGGAAAATACCGGTGCCGCACCGATCGTAAAATTAACGTTCTTGACATGTTCCTTGGAAGAACCACCCGAACGACCAAGACCATATAGGCCCTGATTGTTCCCGGTAAACGAGCCCCCCCTCACAATCAAGTTGGCGGTTCCGATTTCTATCGGCTTGCCCGTCGATGCCGAACTCCAGCCTCCGAGAGAAACACGGGATGAGAACGTTCCTCCCTCAATGGTAATGTTCGAACTCCCCACTTCGTAGGAACCGCTGCTCACCGTATAATTGCCGGTCCCAAAAATAGCAGCGGTGAACGTACCCGCTTTAAAAGTCAAATTTGACGATGTGACCTTGGACGTATAATTGCCGGCAAGATAGTTACCTCCCTTGATTTCCTTGTCCCACGTCTTGCCGGCAAAGTCCAGCGTCAGATTGGTGGTAATGCCCTCCGTCATATTGGCAGATACATTTTTTCCTGCGCATAACTCTCCCAGATCCGCCTTCATGGCGTCAAAGTTCGAGGCATTAATGGTCGTAGTAACGCCATCCAGGAATTTATTGGCGGCAAAGGACTCCATTTGAGAGAAGCAGGCCATAACGGCAGCTGCCAGCATGAGAGGTAGTCTGAGTTTCATATTGGAAGAGATCTGATCAGTAGGTTGTGAAAGAGGGGGAAAATGAATTCAGTGCCCAGTATCTTAGCAATTCCCCGAATGGAGACAACAAAAATCCGCACAATCGCTTTTTTTCTGAATCAAGCGGTCACAATGAATGGAAAAAGCCGGTAGACAATCAAGAGGTCCAAGAGAGAGTTCCCTTCCATTTTTTTGAAAAGAATAAGTCATTTTGCCCAATTTCACGAAAGATCCTTCCATTCCCGATCGTTTTATGTTATGAGACCCACTCACACATATTCTAATAGCCAACTATGGATACATCTTCATCTCGCCGTCGATTCCTCCAGACTCTCGGTCTGGCATCAGGAGCCATTGCCGCAGGAGGCCTCATCACTCCTGCAAGAGCCCAGGAATCCGCCGCCGGCCAAATCGTTGTCCCCAATCCCGACATGATCGGGCCCTCCACCGATTGGACACCCCGTCCCGCCGGTTCCAAATATATGGGAGGCTTCCGCGCTCCCAAGCTTGACGTCGTCAAGGTAGCCTTCGTCGGCGTTGGCGAACGCGGTTCAATGCACGTCAGCCAAATGTGCTCGATCGAAGGAGCCGAAGTCGTCGGCATTTGCGACCTTTACGAAGCCCGTTGCGAACACAACGCAGCCACCGTTGAAAAGAAGACCGGCAAACGCCCCCCCATCTTCTGCAAAGGCGACCAGGACTACCTCCGCATGTTCAAGGAAGTCAAGCCGGATGCCGTCATCATCTGCCCCAGCTGGGAATGGCACGCCCGCATCACCTGCGACGCGATGAAGAACCACATCCACGCATTCACGGAAGTCCCCATCGCCATCAAGATGGACGAACTCTGGGACATCGTCAACACCTGCGAAGCCTGCCAGGTTCACTGCATGCAGATGGAAAACGTCAACTATGGGCGTGAAGAGCTCATGTTCCTCAACATGGTTCGCCAAGGCGTCATCGGCGACCTTCTGCACGGCGAAGCCGCCTACATCCATGAACTCCGCGGACAAATGTATCAGGACACCCCCGGTAAAGGCAATGCCGGCACCGGTTCATGGAGAACCTACCACTACGCCGAACACAATGGCAACCTGTACCCGACACACGGTCTCGGCCCCGTTGCCCAGTACATGAACCTCGCGCGTACGGATGATAACTTCGGCCGCCTCGTCTCCTTCTCAAGCCCCTCCATCGGACGCGCCCTGTTCGCCAAGAAGAACTTCCCCGCCGATCACAAGTGGAACAAGCTTGACTTCAAGGGCGGCGATATGAACACATCCATCATCAAGACCACGATGGGACGCACTATCCTCGTAGAATGGGATGAAACCAGTCCGCGCCCCTACTCCCGCATGAACCTCATCCAGGGCGTCCTGGGTACGCTTGCCGGATTCCCGACCCGCGTAGCCGGTGAAAAACTGGGGAACGGCAACTACCATGCATGGATCGAAGGCAACGAAGCCCTTGCTCCGATTTACGAAAAATACGATCACCCCCTCTGGAAGCGCCTCGGCGACCTCGCCAAAAAAATGGGCGGACACGGCGGCATGGACTTCATCATGCTCTACCGCATGATCGAATGCCTCCGCAAGGGTGAACCCATGGATCAAAACGTCTACGAAGGCGCCTTCTGGTCTGCCGTAACCCCGCTTTCCGAAACCTCCGTTGCCCAAGGCGGCATGCCGCAGGTTTTCCCGGATTTCACCCGCGGCGACTGGAAGACGACCGCCCCCCTCGGCATCGTTCAATAATCTCACCCGGGAAGGTTTCCCTTCTCCTGAAAGAAATTCATCCAAGGGTTGTCCCGTCTCATGCGGGGCAACCCTTTTTCATATTCTCTTCCAGAAACGAGAGTACTCCGGAAGGGAAACTTATATTGATCTTCCGTTTGTAAAAAATCCGACCCTCCGTCAAAATGAAGTTGATTTGGCGCAGAGCCTATGGATACCGGAACTCTGCCAATATTGTACCACGCACTCGTTGAATGTTCGAGTTGCATCCTCCAAATTACAGTTCCCATCCATTTTGACGTTGAGCCATATGGCTCCTGAATTCAGGCAACGAGAAAAAGACGGAACCGTACGTCTCTGAACGATTATCGTTCTCTCGATCGACAAAGACAGAGAGAAACACACTATCTCTAGAGTCTGTTCATCAGTATGTTAGCACTATTACGACAAGATTCATCAAATAGTCAAAAATAGAAATTGCTATCTATTTGCTACGGATTTCAAAACCGTGCACAAGTATTTTTTTTCTCGTTAATATCTTTTTTATTATCAGTTGCGATTCGGCTCCAGTCACGAATCCTAAAGCGGTACATCCATAGAGTCCGCGCATTGTAATATCACTAACAATAAGCTAATTATAGAAATTTTAGCGGTTTTGAAATCCGCTAATTCTCCATTACCCATAAACAACAAATATGTCCCAATGAACATTAAATATCTACCTCTCCTTGCCTGTGCTCCTTTTGCATACATCTCCGATGCGCAAGAGGTCATTGATTCTCTTGAATCCTGGGCTAATGCCGTCAACAATAATAGCGGATCCAACAGTTATATCCTGACGGCCAACCTCAAGACAACATCTTCAGTTTCACTCAACAACGGAGATCTTCTAATCGATCTTGAGGGCCATCAGATTACTTTCGGAAAAACAGGAAGCTCGGTTTCCGACAAACTCCAATGGGGTATCCAAATCAAAGAGTCTTCTACGTTAACACTCATGAATGGAACTCTCCAAGGGAAGTATTACGATACCATTGGCAAGGGAATTGTCACCAACCACGGGAAAGCAACCTTGGATCGCGTCACTATTTCCGACAGTGTCGGAACAGGATACGGGCTGGCAATTTATAATTCCGACTCTTTTAGCTCTTCCATGCCGGAACTCACCCTCACCGACAGCGTCATTAAAAACAATACCATGATTTTTAAAGGAGGAAGAGGCTTTGGAGCCGGCCTGTACAATGGAGCATCCTCCGGAGGCAACCTCTTGGTACAGGGTGCTCTCGCCCATCTGGACAATGTCCAGTTTATCAACAACCGCAATCACGGAGGATTTGGGGGCGCCATTGCCAACGGAAGTACATCTGATGTTGGAACACTTTACATCAAAAACAGCCTGTTCTGGGGCAATGACGCCGTAGAGGATATGGAATATCCCAATTCAAACGAGACTTCGGTGGGAGGAGGGGCCATAGCCAATATGGCCGGAACAGTCCAAATCATTGACTCGGACTTCTACAGCAACCGTTCCGATCTAGGGGGAGCCATCATCAACCGACACATCCTGACCATACGAGCTGATCAGAAGGATGTGTTTTTCTCCAATAATACGATGCACAGTCATTTTGGCGATGAACACAATGGAGCGGATTATATCGAAGGTCCCAACGATATTTATCTGAACTCCATCTTCAACTTTGAAGAAATACCGTCTAATCTACATGGATATTTGAACCACAATTACCTGGAAGCCAAGGAAGGACGTACCATCTACTTTGGTGGGGGCATTCGCGGCCTCAACATTAGGAAATCAGAAGATGGCACATACTACGAATCCGTATCCTCCCGCGACAACGTTGTCTGGATCAACAAGGATGGAGAAAATGGAGAAAAATATGCCGGAGCTATTTATTTCGCGAAAACCGCGATTGTCCAATCCGTCAATATCACATTATACAACGGGACCATGAGCGTCGAAGACGGCGACGTATTCTACAGCGACCGCGATCGATTCGATCCCATACGAGACCGGACCCACCTGCGTCACCGTAACAACTTTTCCCTCCAGGGGGGGAAACTGGATCTCTCCCGTCTATTGACCGGAACCTTCTCCATTGAGAACCTGCTCCTCACCCGAGGAAGCGTCCAATTCGCCACCATGCGCGAACATCCTCTCCAATCCCTGATCATTGGAACTTCCGGCTGGAGTGCCGGCAATCCGGAAACCATTACGTTCGCAGTCGACTGCCTGGGCGATTACAATAAAAAGTACGACTATACGCTGCTGGACTACGTGAACGAGAACCTCACGGATGATGACCTCCGGCATTTTGAACTGCAGGTCGACCACTATGGAGAAGGCTGGGCATTGCGCGTTGTCGATGGGGATCTCGTCATTCACTGGGAAGGTGATGATGAAGGAACATGTCCGCCTTGCGATTTGCCGCATTATCCCGAATGCCCCGAAGTCCCCACATCTCCAGAATCTTCCATATGTCCGGGGTTGCCTGAAATCACCTCCGAACGTAAAGGAGAACTTGTCGAAAATTCTCTCTGGGGGCTTGATACGAACCTGAACGCCATGGGGAACGGAGCCTTGGAGCAGATGAATCCCTACCGCATGGTCGCCGGTCCCTGCCGCAACTTGTGGGTTCAGGGTATCGGAGACTTTGCCAATCAGAAATCCCGTGGAGGAATTGACGGATTTGATTACGCGGGCGGCGGATATGCCGCCGGCATGGATGGACGCTTGTGCGGCAACGCCGGATTTCTGGGTGTCGCCATAGGGCAAATCTGGGGAACACTGCAAAGCCGGGACTATGCCTCGCAAATCGACCAGGACACGATCATGGGAACCGTCTATTGGGGTAACATATTGAAAGCCACCGAGGATCGAGCCTGGCTTCTCAAAGGAGCCCTGACATTCGGCCAGTCGGAAAACCACCTGAGCACCTACCACTCGGACGGTTCGTCCAGTACGGGTAAATGGGACAACAACGGCTGGCTGTTGCAGATGGAGGCCTCCTACCGTTTGAAGATGAATGAAACATGGACATGGGCTCCCTTTGCCGGACTGGAATATGCGGAAGGCAAACGCGACGCCTTCCGGACGAGAGGAAACAATACTCCCGATGCCATCTACGAAAAATCCCGTTTGCAGAGGTTGACCGTACCTGTCGGGATACAGATAGACAGACTCGGTTCGCTTTGGGAAAAGCCTTGGATGAATACTCTGAAGCTATCCTACGCCTTCGATGTCTCCCGCTCCAATCCGGATTCACTCGCGACAATGGAAGGCTTCCGACCGTGGAAGGTCGGCAGTGCGGACCCGTCCCGCCATGCTTTCCGTGCGGATTTCAACACCATGCTTGATCTAAACGACAAGTGGCGTGTATTTGCCGGATATCTTCTGGAAGTCAGGGGATCGGGCGTATACCACCAGATCAACGCCGGAGTCAGCCTTGGCTTTTGAGAAGACAGGCAGCGATTCGAATAGATAATATCACTCATTCTTTACAATCACGTTTATGAAAACAACAATCATTCTTGTTCTTTCCGTTTTCGCGGCCGGCATTCTATCATCCTGCTGCTGCGAGGATCAAAATGCCCCGGCCTCAGTTCCTCCTCCGGTAGTGATTCAGTCCAAGAAGTAATCTTCTCCCCTCATTAAGACTGAATTCTCAAACCACACCCGGTATTGTCCGGGCGTGGTTTTTTAACAGAGCATAAGATATAACTCTTTGTCAAAATGAGTAGAGATGAACTTAACTATCGTCTCTTAATACTCGTTGCATACTCAGGCTATATTCTCAAAATAACAGTTCCCACTCATTTTAACGTTGACCCGTTTTACCCCTGCTGGCCGGCAGCTTCCGCCGCGGCTTCCTCATGGGAAAGCATGTGCACAATCACCTTGAGTCCGTTTTTCTCTCCGGTAGCTTTGGCCAATGAACGGATCGCCGAAGCAGTCATGCCATTCCTGCCAATCAAGCGGGCAACGTCCGACTTCTCCAAAATCAAGCGGAAACGGACAATATTACTGTCCGGCACCTCGGCCACGCGTAATTCCGCCATTTGCGGATTCTTGACAAACTGCATGGCAACCAATTGAAGATACTGACGGATTTGGGCAACAGCGGGACTCATAGCAATACAAACAAAGGGTTCAACAACAGTTTCATTATAGAAACATCCCACCCTTTGGCAACTTCCTTTTTACCGATTCCAAGCCTATCGCCGCATCGTCAACAAAAAACCCTCCGTCAACGGGGAGGTTTTTTCTAAAAATGGTAGGCCTGCCAGGACTCGAACCTGAAACAACGGAGCCAGAATCCGTCGTGTTGCCAATTACACCACAGGCCTTTTTGCTGTAACGGGGGTTCTTCTATCACCGGGTTCCGGGCAAGTAAAGAGAAAATTGATGCGGGGAGGAAAAAATATTTCCCTTTGCCGACTTGATTTGACTTGTAGATTTTCCGGAATATTTCTATAGAATAACTTATTTGAGTTTCTATGACTGAACCATCCTTTCCCACCCAAGATGAACTCTCCCTGGCCGTCACCCGACTCCAGGCACTTGCCGCAGAACTGAATCAGGTTTTGTACGGAAAGGAAGAGCTCATCAATCTGACAATCATCGGCGTTCTCGCCCGTGGCCACATCCTTTTGGAAGGCCTGCCGGGGCTGGGAAAAACGGAATTGGTCAAAGGCCTCTCCAAAGCCCTCGGCATCACGGCCCGGCGCGTGCAATTCACCCCGGACCTTCTGCCGGGCGATATCACCGGCAATCCCATCCTGCAAGAACAGGATGGCAAAAGGGATTTCGTCTTCCAACCCGGACCAGTCTTTACCAATATTCTTCTGGCGGATGAAATCAACCGAGCCTCCCCCAAGACGCAGTCCTCCCTTCTGGAGGCTATGCAGGAACGCCGCGTCACCGTCATGGGAGAAACCCATTCCCTTCCCAACCCCTTTTTCGTCCTCGCCACGCAAAACCCGATTGAACTGGAAGGCACTTACCCGTTACCGGAAGCGCAGCTCGACCGTTTCCTGTTCAAGATCCGCGTGGACCGCAACCCGGCCGATGTCCTTGCCAAAATCGTCCTGAATCGAGAAATCGGAGTCGAACCGACTGTAAAATCCGTTCTGGATGCCGAAACCCTCCTCCAGCTCATGGACCTTGTTTCACGCATCGGCATTCCGGAAGTCGTTGCCAACTACATCGGCCGTCTTGTCAATGCAACCCATCCCGGAGAATCGAAAGCTTCCCAAGGCGTCAAATACGGCTCGAGCCCCCGCGCCGCCCTCGCCCTCGCATCAGCGGGCAAGGCCCGGGCTCTAAGTCAGGGAAGATCTTTCTGCTCGTTTGAGGATGTCCAGTATGTACTCCATCCTGTCCTGGAACATCGCATCCTGCTCAACCACATGGTTCGTCTGGAAGGAACTACTCCCTCCGATATTGTCGACAGGATTCTTGAGGAAATCCCCGCCCAGGAAAAATCGCTTCCCGATTCCCTGAGCGCGGCCAAAGTCAAATAATCCCTTTCTCCGATCATCCTTCTCTCCCCCCCTTCATGAATACTCCGGCATTACTCCGCCGAGGCGCCTTCCTGCTGTGCACATTGTGTACCCTGGCCCTTGCCCTGGTTTCCGACGCTAAAACCATCCCCATCCCGACGGCTAAAAACAGCGGGATCACCATCCAGATGACACCCGCCTTCGACGAATGGAACGGCAATGGGTTCATGCCGGTGCTCATCGAAATCTCCAATTCCACCCCCTATCAAGGGAATTGGGAGGTATCTATCTTTAGCAAAACACAACTGCCGTACCGATTTTCCGTCCCTCCCGGAGGCACTCTCCGGGAAATCATCTACCTCAACCAGAACCTGGGAGAAGATTACCGCGATATCAGGACAAGCTGGGAGGGCACTGCCATCGAACGTAAAGCAGCCTCCTCCATCTCTCTGACGGACAACCCAGGATGGCGTACCCGGGAAGAATACTCCTACATCGGAGAAAAATCCCTCCCGGCCAAGCAGGCAACGTCCTTCGAAGACGCGATCAAGGACAATGGCAATTGGAACGCCTCCTTCTCGATCATGGACTGGCCTGCCGACCCGCGGGTCTACACCAGTAAGGAAATCCTTATCGTCCCGGAGGAAACTTTTACCAACCGTATTGATACCCCCCATCGGCAAGCCATCCTGGACTGGGTTGCCACAGGTGGCGTTCTCTGGCTGGTCACCAATGACAAGAATCTGAAAAAGCCCATCCAAAACCATCAATTCGGCAGGATCCTCCATCTTCCCGACATTGAAGAACTTTCCTTGAAGGAACGGAAGGACTTCCTCGACACACTCATTAAAGACACCCGTAAAAATCTGCAAAAAATGCCCAATTGCCAGCCAACGATCACCAATCAGGAAGCTCTGGCTTACAAGCTCGGAGAACCCTCCATGTTTCTTGGCTTCCTTCTTTTTGTTTTCGCTCTCCTTGCCGGGCCGGTCAGCTTGAAATACTGGGCACCCGTAGGCAAACGGCAAAGGCTGTTCGTCATCATCCCTTCTCTGGCACTCGTCTTTTCGTCCATCCTGGCAGTCGCTATCCTGTTCTCCGAGGGAATAGGCGGGCAAGGCATCCGGAAAACCCGGATTCTCCTCTTCCCCGATTCGCATTCCGCTTTCATCTGCCAGAACCAAATCTGCCGGACCGGGGTCATCATCGGACAGTCTTTTCCCCTGGATGAAAAAGTCGACATGAAATCATCTCGTATCACCAATATCACCGAGACTTCCATGGGCATGGAACATGAGGGGAATTATGTACGCAACAGAAGCACGGCATCCGGCAATTGGTTCCCGGACCGGTCCATGCTCAAGCAAAGCCTCGGCACTTTCACTCAAACACGCGCCAGAGTGACTCTTCTGCCTGAGAGCAGAGACGGAGCTCCCGTTCTGCTAAGCACATTCCCAACCAGCCTCAGCAACGTGATTTTCAGGGATGAACACGGTCAATTCTGGAAGATACCCAATCTTCCTACCGGAACCAAGGTTTCGGCCCAACCCGTGGAAAAGCCGAACCAGCAGTACAAGGACATGCAGGAAAACACCTTCTTAGCCGATGCCGAGAAGAATGATAAACTCGGTCCCATCCCTTCGCACCCGGATATCCATTGGAACCAGGATACAATCCAGGTTACCGGACCCGTCTCCATCCAACCTTCCACAACCCGCTGACAAGCATGACTTCTTCCCCTTTGCTTACCGTCCGAAATCTCTCCCGTTCATTCGGGAAGCTCAAGGCGGTTGACAACATTTCCTTCCAGCTGGAGCGAGGCAAAGTCATCGGCCTCATCGGCGCCAACGGCGCCGGCAAGACAACCACCATGCGCATGCTGGCTACGTTGGACTTCCCCGACTCCGGAGAAATCATCATCAATGGAACCAACGCTGTCGATTACCCGGAAAAAGTACGCAGTCTCATCGGCTGGATGCCGGATGCATTCGTCCCGTATAAAAACACCAGCGTCCTGGAATACATCGACTTTTTCGCCAGAGCCTACGACATTCCCTCGGATAAAATCGGCAATGCCCTGGAAGACGTTATCAACTTCACGGAATTGGGAAGTCTGCTCGACCGCATGGTCGACAAGCTATCCAAGGGCCAGACACAACGTCTGTGCCTTGCCCGCACGCTTATCAGCAAACCCGAATTGCTGATTCTCGACGAACCGGCCGCTGGATTGGATCCCAAAGCCCGCCTCGAATTCAAAAACCTTATCCATTTGCTGAAGGACATGGGAAAAACCATTCTCATCAGCTCTCACATCCTTTCCGAACTCGGAGAAATGTGCGATTCGCTCATCTTCATGGATGCAGGAACCATCATCCATGACGGCAACAAGGAAGATCTGCTCCATACGCATGATGAGCAAAGCGGATGGCCATTCGAAATCGAACTTGCCGACGCTGATACGGACAAGCTCTCCATGTGGCTTTCCCTCCGTCCCGGCTGGAAATTCCGGGAACAACGGAAGAAGGGAGCCCTCGCCTCCTTCCATAGCAATTCTCCGGACGCCATCGCCGCCGAGCTCCGGGAGATGGTCAAGGACATTCCCGTCTGCGGATTCCGCCAATGTGAACGGAGGCTGGAAGAAGCCTTTGTCGACATTCTGAAACAACAGCCTGCTACCGAAGCAGCTATGCTTTCCACTCCCTCCGAAGTCCAGACGAATACCCCACCTTCCTCCGCCATATGAATACCATCTTTTCTTCCCGCGACTTCCCCCTCTGGATTCCTCCGGCTCTGGTCAAAGAACTGCGCCAGTGCATGCGAACCCCGGCCTTTATGAACATGCTGACGATTGTCCCCTGTTCTCTCGCCATTATATTCCTGCTCAGCCTTATCCACACGCCAGACGGTGATACGATCATCGGCCAGAGCAGCCTCAACAACTGGTTCTGGGGTATCCTCGTTCTCTGTATGACCATTCTCGTCCCCAACTGGGCTCTCGGTTCCATGCGGGTCGACATCGCAGACAAAAGCGGAGACCTGATCATGCTCACACGGCTGACTCCACGCCGCACGGTTTGGGGAAAGTGGGTTGCCTACATGGCATTGGCAGCCCTGATCATCTGTTCCCTCCTGCCCTTTGCCATCATCCGCTACTTCGGAGGCCAGATCAGCCTGGCCAACGACTTGTTCCTTCTGTTCTGTACCTATCTTTCCTGTTCCATCCTGACGGCGGGAGCCATCTGGATATCCGGCATGCCCATCGTCCTGAGGGCGCTTTTTTCACTGGGAACCGGTATTTTCTCCATCACGTTACTCTCTTCCTTCTTCGTGCCTATGGAGACCGCCAGGCTTATTGACGCTCTGAACGTACCAGCCACGCTGACCATCATGGTAACGGACAGTATTATCCTCATCGCCGGATTCCTGTTGTTGTCGGCGCGCTGGCTTTCCCCACCTTCCATCAACACCGCGACCTTGCTCCGCTGTCTCCCCCTGCTGTCCATCATCCCCTCATGCGTGCTGACGATGAATTCATCCTGGGAAAACCTCATTCTTTCCCAAATCGTTTTCATCTCGTTTTTCGTCACCCTGATCGTCATTCTGGAACTAACGACACCGACAACGTTTTTACCCATCCATATCATTAATGCTTCGAAAAAACGATTCAGTCTGATCCGGAAGATTTTCTTCATGCCCGGCCTTCCCTCCGCTGCGGCATTCACCCTGCTGGTTTTCTTCCTCTACTCCACCGCCGCCTCTTTCCTGTTACCGGAAGATTTTGAGAAGATGCCCAAAATCATGTTCTTCTTCCTGACTCTTGCAGCCTGGTACTCTACCATCGTACCGGCATTGCTCCTGTATCCGTTCCAGAAAAAACTCGGGATAGCCACTCCCATCATTTATGTTATCCTCTTCTACATCTTCCTGGGAATATGCGGCATTTTCACCATGATGAAGGCTGACTTCCTGACCGCACTGATCCCCAACGGCAGCGTCATCGTCTTGCTGAAGGACGCCGGAACCGGCAGCGAATCCATTCTCATCATATGGTCCAGTATCCTCTCGTCCGTTTTTGCCGCCCTCTGGCTGATCTACCTCACCCAACCCTGGTTCCGGGTATGGAAGAAGGGATCGGCAATCGCAGCGGCACTCCATAAAAAATCCGAGGGTCATCCTACCGAACCATGACCGAGCCCGACAATACATCCGCCGAAGCCTACCGGGAAGCCGTCCACGCCTC
>ULOF01004370.1_pt1 | contig 23317 bp, 20 predicted proteins | sample 1952371 | NCBI WGS metagenome assembly ULOF01 (sample SAMEA4835597, study PRJEB28245) | human gut metagenome | biome: gut microbiome; material: fecal sample | place: Denmark | collected 2008 | reverse complement strand
GAAGAGCGGGGCAACTTGACAAGCAAACCTTCGATCGCGCGTATAAGGCTCTCAAAGCCTCAAATCCCATCATCAGCGACGAAATCGTTCGCGGAGGTCGCACCTGCATCATTCCCATCAGATATCCGCTTACGCGCATGATGACTGACGGCTACGCCGCAATCGGCGACGCCGCGTTTATGACTATTCCGATGATCGGGAGCGGCATTGAAAACTCGATGAAAGCCGCGTGCATTTTGGCTGACGTCATCATCAAATCAAATTCCGTCAAAAAAGAGGATTTGTGGAAATACGAGGTTGAGTATTACAAACTTCGCGGCGGCGATCACGTCGGCATCGACATTCTCAAACGCTGGCTTTTGGGCGCAAAACCGCAAGATCTCGATTGGCTCTTTGAAAAGGGCGTCGTTGACGACAGCAACATGGCGGCAGGCGCAACGGGCAAACTCATCGTGCTTTCTCCAAAAGACTTGGTCGTGAAGGTGGCAAGAGGGTGGACGAAACTTCCGTTGCTCCTTGCAATGAACAATATGCTTATGCGCTCCAAAAAAGCGGCAAAAATCGCAAAGCATATTCCCCAAACCTACGACGAAGAGAAGATCGCAAAGTGGGAGAGCAAAATCGAGAAACTCGTATACCACAAATAGCCTGTTATAAACGGATGTGCTGTCAATGCCAATCTGTATAATCGGTTGCCTCTTAAATTGCTCGATTGCCTTTTTGACGTTCACTTGGACAGCGGAAATGGACAGGGCGTTGAATTATAGTATGAAAAAGAAAATTCGTACTAAAAAAATTCCGCTTTGATTTCCGTCGGACAGAAAAAACGAATCGGCTTTCGGCCCTTCGTTGGAAGAGCCGAACGAGGGGACTTATTTGCCTGCCTTTGTAAGTTGTATAATAACGTATGCGATACTGTTTGCGTCCGTTATAGCGCAAATTGTCGTTCATTGTGTTGTCAAAGTCGATAAGGTCGATGCCTATATGATGCTCGGAACGGCCGCGGCAAATATCCTCAATACGTGTGTTGTTCGTTCGATTGTCGAGCATTATGTGCGCAAATATTCTTGGAACAAACCGTATTATATGAACAAAATATCGGCAATCCAAAAGGATAAAGACAAAGACGATAAGCAAAGAAAATAAAAATAGCACCGCAATAAGCGGTGCTATTTTTATTTGTCGAATAATTTATCTATTTATTCCGCGACGGTTGGTTTTCATCTCTTTGCGGAAGGCTTTGAGTTCGGCAAGAAGTTTGTTTGCGATATCGGGGTAGGTCTTTGACAGACTGTAGCCCTCTGCAGGGTCGGTGTCGAGGTTGAAGAGGTAGTTTTTGTACACTTGGTCGATGAAAGCCGAGTTTTCCGTGCGCACCTTGTCGTAGTATTTGAAATCGTACGTTACGCCGTTCAGTTCAACCGCCATTTGCACTGCTTGGCACTTGCCTTTTTTGAGATAGAAGAGTTTGTCGTGCACGCGCGTGGACGTGGGGACGGTGCAGTTCCAAAGCGACGTAAGGTCAACGCCGTCGATGGTTCTGTCGGAGGGCAGATACACGCTTCCGTCCGCATTTTTGATGCCGCAGTAACTCAAAATCGTGTTGAACAAGTCAAAGTTCATACTGCTTGCGTCGATATGCTTCGTGGTTGCCGTGGTTGCCACGCTCGATTTAACCTTGCTTGCAACGTTCTCTTGCGAAGTGCGCTGGGAGTTGTTCTCCCACTGATAGTACTTGTAGGTTTCGCTCTCGATTGCGTCGCCTTGACCGACGCCGCCGTTTGGATAACTCACGAGAATAGGCACTTTCATACCGCCCTCGAAAGTGGTGTTTTTTCTGCCTCTCATATCACCCGTGACGCCCTCTCTGCCGGGGCCGTTGTCGGAGGTGAACACGACGAGAGTGTTGTCATAGAGCGTGCCTGTCCCGCTTGGGTCGGGCGTGTTTTTGAGATAGTTCAAAATGTCGCCGAGATATTTGTCAAACTCCTCGATACATTGCACGTAGGTGTCGTCCGCCGTGTTGCCCTTGCCCTCGCCGCTGTTGTCCGAGAAAATGGGGAAGTGCGGCCACGGAGTCGTGTAGTATGCAAGGAATTTTTCGTTTTGTTTGACGGAGGTATCGATGAAGTTTATCATCTCTGCCGTAAGCAGTCTTGTGCTTTCGGACTGGTCGAGGTTCTCCTTGTGCGTGCGCACTTCTTGGGAGTGGAGATTGCCCTTGGCGTCTACCTCGTCCTTAACCCAGTTGTATGGAGTCATATCGTTGACGTAGTAACTGCCGTAGAAATAGTTGAATCCTTGATTTGTCGGCAGATATTCGCCGTAGTCGCCGAGATTCCACTTGCCGATGCAACCCGTATTGTAGCCTGCTGCTTGCAAAACTTCCGCAAAAGTGATTTCGTCGCCGAGAATGCCGTCAACGTTGTTGAGAAATTGATAGGGATTGAGGAAGTGCGTGGGAGACCACGGATTTGATTGAATATCGCTTGGGAACACGACGTTGTCGAGATATCCGCGCGAGGAATATCTGCCCGTGAGAATTGAAAATCTCGACGGGGAACACACGGGAGATGCGGAATAGAAGTTGTCCATCATGATTCCGCCGTCCGCGATGGAGTCGATATTCGGGGTGTTTATCGTTGCGTTTACGGAGTCGGTCACCGTTCCGCTTGCGCCGTCGATGCGAGACGCGAGATAACTGTAAGCCGAGATATCGCTGTACGCCATATCGTCCATAAGGATGACGAGAACGTTGGGATTATCTTGCGTTTTGTAATTCTTGTTAAATCCCTTGTTCTTTACGCTTGTAAGATAGTCTTCGTGACCTGCTTTAAGGCTTTCGACGGTGGGACGGCAGCGCAAGTTCATAAAGAAAACGTACACGATTGCCGTGCCTATCATCAAAAACGAGCAGACTGCGCAAGTGATTTTCAGAGCGGATTTTTTGGTGATAAATCTATCGGCAACGTACACGAGCGTGGCAAGAAGCACGGGGAAAAGAACTATGACGAAGTTGTACCAAAGATTCTTCCCGAAACTCTCCGCACCCCATATAAGGAAAAACACGAACAGACCGCATATGCACACCATATACGATATCCACATATACAGCCCGACGTTGCTTTTTGCGAGCATACGTGCAAAGATAAACACGCCCGCCACGATTGCCAGAATGTCGGCAATGAGGGGGAGGAAATTGTAGCCCGTGCACCACATAACGAGCATAAACGCAGAGCAAAGCGCAAGATAAACTATGTCGGAAATGCGCTTTGATTTGTCGATATGCACGAATTTTTTGCCGTTGCACTCGGACTCGGTTTGGGGTTCGTCGTTTTGGACTTCAGCGTTGTTCACGTCAAGATTATCCATAATTCCACCTCTGTATTTTGTTTGATAATAAAATATCGTTTGTTTTAGTTGTTTTTGCTCGTCGGCACTACGTTGAGATAACTCTTTCTCCAGGAGTTAGGATTGAACAGAAGCAATATAGGTAAGATTTCGAGTCGTCCGAGCAACATATCGAAGGAAAGCACGAGTTTTGCAAAAATCGTGTAACTTGCAAAGTTGCCCTTAGGACCGACCGCGCCGCTTCCCGGTCCTATGTTGTTGAAGCATGCGATGACGGCAGAGAAGTTGGTTTCAAACGCGTCATACGCTCCGAAATCGTTGTTGCCTATCGAGATGAGCAGCACGGACACGAAAACGATAAACATATAGATGATGAAGAAACTCTTGACGTTGCGCCTCGTCGTTTCGTCAATGGGAGCGCCGTCCATCTTCGGAGTGTAAACTGAGCGAGGCGAAAGCGTCTTTTTGACGTTGATTATCGAGGATTTGGAGAGGATAACCACGCGCGACACCTTGAGTCCGCCCGCCGTCGAGCCTGCACAGCCGCCTATGCACATAACCGAAAGCAGAACTATGCGCGAGAACACGGGCCACTTCGTGTAGTCCGCCGTGCCGAATCCCGACGTACTCATCAGCGACGATACGTTGAACGCGGCGTCTTTGAGTGCGGTGGCAAAGTTGTCGTAGGTTTTTGAAACCATAAGATTTGCAACGATAATCGCAACCGCCGAAACGTAAATGGATACGAACCAGGCAAGTTCCTCGTTGCGTATCGCTTTGAGGAAATGGCCTATCAAAATGAGATAGTAGAGTGTGAAGTTGATTGAGAACAGAAGCATAAACACCGTGAGAGTCACTTCGATTCCGACGGAGTTGTAGTACGCAATGCTCGTCGCTTTTACGCCGAATCCGCCCGTCGACGCCGTTGAGAAAGCGTGGCAGAAACTGTCGAACACGGGCATTTTCAGCGCGCAAAGTATGCCCACCAAAATGAAGGTCATCACGATATAAATTGCGTACAAAATGAGAGAAGTGAAGCGCAATTTGCTCACGATTTTTCCGAATTGCGGGCCGGGAATTTCCGCTTTTGCAAGAGCGGTTGACATTTTGTCGTTTTTGGGAATGAACACAATTACGAACACTAAAACGCCCATACCGCCGATAAACTGCGTCAGCGCGCGCCAGAACAGCAGAGATTTGGGAAGCGCCTCGACGTCTGTGAGTATGCTCGAACCCGTGGTGGTATAGCCCGATATCGTTTCAAAAAGTGCGTCGATATAGTTGGGGATATATCCAGATACGCGGAACGGAATCGCACTCACGAGCGCGACGAAAATCCAAAACAGAGCGCACATTGCAAACCCGCTCGTAGAGCGCATATCGCGCTTGTCCTTGGGAGGTCTGACGATTATGCCGACCACGCCGAGAAGCAGACACACGCCGATTGCGATGCCGAAACCGAGTATGGTCGTATCCTCTTGATAGCCTATTGACATAAAGAGAGGAATGGACATCAGCGCTCCGATTATGATGGCGATTTCGCCCAAAGCGAATGCAAGCAAACGTAAATTCATAAGCCTTAGTTGTCGAGAATATCTCTCAAATCGTCAAGACCTTCTTCGAGCGTGACGATGATAACGCTGTCTCCCAATTTTATGACGTCTTGTCCCGAGGGAGTGATAAGCACGCCTTTGCGGATTATGCCCGCAACGAGCAAGTGCTTTTTGAGATTGAGTTTTTGGAGAGGGACGTCAAACTTTTTGAAGTTTTCATTTGCCTCGAATTCCAAAATTTCGGTTGAATCGTCGATGATATGGAACATACGCTTGACCGTACTGCCTGATTTGTTGCTCAAAAGGCGTACGAAGCGGATGATGTGGTCTGCCGTCGAGTTTTTGGTGGAAACCGCGCTGTAAATGCCGCTCTTTTGCAGCATATCGTAATAGCCGAGTTGGTCTATTTTGGTGATGACTTTCGGCACGTTTTGCGATGCGGCAAACATACTCATAATGATATTCTGCTCGTCGATATTGCCCAGTGCCACGAAAGCGTCCGTCGTCGAAATATTCTCTTCTTGGAGCAATTCTTGGTCTGTGCCGTCGCCGAGAATGACGTTCACTTTTTTGAAAGTCTGCGAGAAAGTTTCGGCGGTTTGCAGATTTTTTTCGATGAGTTTTGAGTGAATACCGAGTTTGTCGAGTTCTTGGCAAAGATAGTACGCCGTCGTCGAGCCGCCCACGATAATAGCGTCTTTTGCCTGCTTGTTCCATCCGAGTTGCTTGAAAAAGAGCGAGATATCTTTTGCCGTGGCGGTGAGGAAGAGCCTGTCTTCTGCCTGAATGACGAAGTCGCCGCCCGGGATAATCGCTTTTCCGTCGCGCTTTGCCGCGCAGATAAGCACTTTTGCCTTGGATTTGCTTCCGAGATTTTTGAGTTCCAATCCTACGAGATCGCTGTCGCCACTCACTCTGAATTCCACGAGTTCGACTTTCCCGTTTGAAAATTCGTTGACTTTGATTGCTGAGGGGAAGCGAAGCATACGGCTGATTTCAAGCGCCGCCTCGTATTGCGGATTGACAAGTAGATTGATGCCGAAGTCGTTTTCGTTGCCGAAAAGTTCGAGATATTCGGGCTTGGAAACTCGCGCGATAGTCTTTTTCGCGCCGAGTCTTTTTGCTATGATACAGCAAAGAATATTCAGTTCGTCGTGGTTGGTCGCGCCGATAAAAAGTTCGGCAAAAGCGACGTTTGCTTCTTTGAGAACGTCTGCGCTTGCGCTGTTGCCGATGACGCCTTTCACGTCAAAATGATTGACGGCTTTTTCCACCTTATCGCCGTTTATGTCAACGACGACGATATTGTGTCCCTCGTCGGTGAGTTCCTGCATAAGGGTAGTGCCGACTGCGCCCAAACCGCTGATGATTATGTCCATTTGATTCCTCTTTTTCGATTCGTCTTTTAGAAGTATATAGATTATAACACTTATAAAGTATAATAACAACCATAAATTCAAAACTCGGTCGTTTCTCATATTTTTCGTGCGCAACGTTCGATTGCGTAATTTGCCTCTTTTCAGGCGTTTAATTTTAACGAAGTTCACGTTATTGCAGGTGTTACATTTGAAATCATAATTTATCGTGTATGAAAAAATCCGACGATTTTTCGTCGGATTTTCATAAATACTATTGTAAGATGCGATTTAATCAGTCTACCGATTGCGTATCTTCTGCGATCTGCTCGGATTCTTTTTCCGCGTCTTCTAGCGCCTTTTCTTCGACGGATTCTTCGTCAGTTTGAGCGCTTTCGTCCGCTTGCTCGTTTTGAGCGTCGAAAGAAACGTTTTGCTCGAGTTCCACGTCAGAGCCTGCGATTTGCTCGAGGTGTTGTTGCTCTTCTTGAAGTTTCGCCTTCTTCTTTTCACGTACGATTTGCAAAATCGCAAAGATTGCGCACAGAGCGATACCCACGAACAAGTATGCCGAGCCTACGCCGAGTTTCGGAGCGGCAAAGCCGAGAATGAGTGAGAATGCAACGATAATCGAGAGCGGAAGCACCGCGAGTTTGATATTTTTCACGACGTACTTTCCGCCGAGCGAGCCGAAGAGGGCGTACACGACGCAAGTGAAAGCGGGCGTAATCCACGGCGTGTTCTGAATTGCCGTTTCGACGTTGCTCACCGCAAGAATAAGCACGAAGATCGCAATGATGACCGTCGTCACAAGCGTGCTCGTTGCAACCGAGAGGGTGGAAACCACTTCGTTCTCTTCCGTGCCGAGTTTCGTGCCGCAAATCTCTTGTGCCTTGACGACGCAAGGAATTTTGAGGTTTGAAAGATTGCCCGTGATAAACGCAAGGTATGCGCTGTTGATGCCGAGCATCGGAGAATAAATGACGGGTTCTGCGATTCCCGAAAGGAAGTTGATGATGAAGGGGATGAGAACGGCGCTCGTGCCCATAACGCTCATATCGGGTTTCACACCGTAGTACAGACAAATCGTCGTCGGCACAGCGAAGAAAATAACAAGCGAGAGTGCCATCCAGATTTTTCCGATAATGTGTGATTTGAGGTTGTAATCCATCGTGACTTTGATTCTTTCTTTTGCCATAATCCACACCTCCTTACAGTATCATCGCAAAGGCGTTCTTTGCCGCCTCTGTCGCTTGCTCCGTCGTATTAGACAAATCGGTGGAAAGCGCCCAGCCGTATTTGTTTGCGCAGAAACTGATTATGCCGACCACAAACATTGCGATAAGCATGGAAAGCGGAGTGGAGAAACTGTCAAGCCATTTCCAATTTGCCTTGTTGATAAGCACGTCGCACACGTACATACAACCCATTGCCACTAGCACGGCGATAAAGTTGTAGTAGCCGTCAACGAAAGTTACGTTCTTTGCGAGCGTTTCGAGGCTCATTGCGAGATAGCCGATGACCATGCCGATAAACGACACTTGGAATACGAGGTCGCCGATATTGACTCCGCCTTTCTTGCCGCCACCCGACGTTTTCGCCATGAGTTTGCCGATTTTCGGCTGATACAGACGGTAGAAGAAGAGCACTTCGACGCCGCCCGAACAGATTGCGATGGTCATAATCATGGCCATCGTGGCAAAGTCTTGTGCGGAGATTCCGTGTGCGATCATTGCGCGCATCGAGCCGTAAAGCCCCTCCGCAACGCCGTTTGCCATCTGCGTTTCGTATTGAAGCGAACCGACGACGGTGAGCCTGATTGCGGGAAACGCAATTCCCAAAGTGCCTATGAGCGTGACCACTCCGAGTGCGATGCCGAGTCCGGGCAGGATAGAGAAAGTGGCCGAAGTCGTGATGACTTTTTTGATTTTTGAGGACTCGATGCCAAGTTGTTTTGCTCTTTTGAAGGCAGAAATCATATAGTAAAGCGACAGCGCGACGATAAACGCCAACACTATGCCGTACATTATGAACACCATCGGGTCGCGCAGGGAGAATTCTCTTGCGCCAAGTGTGGTTGCAAACATAGGCGAACTCCTTTCTTTAATAAAGTTTTAATAATTATGGATTCAGTATAAAACAGAAAACGCAGTTAGGCAATAATTTTTTTTCATATATGTTGCAACCTTTTTCGTTTGGTGCTAAAATCAAGTCATCATCTATGGAAGTAGTAGAAATTGCGCGTTAAGTGCCGTACGAACGTGGGGTGTCGGCGGACGAAGAGCGTTGCTCGCGGTGCAATATTCACTCCGGACTTCACATATTACCGAAAGGTTTTTTGCGAGTGCTTCCAAAGGGGGTGCTTTTTGTTTTACGAAGAGGCATTGAACTATATCAAAAATATCGAAAGGTCGGGATCGGATTACGGCATCGAAAGGATGCGTGAACTTCTCGATCTTCTCGGCGCACCCGACAAGCGTCTCAAATTCGTCCATATCGCAGGCACGAACGGGAAAGGCTCGGTGAGCGCGTATCTCACTTCCGTGCTTAAAGAGGCAGGGTACAATGTCGGCACTTACAATTCCCCCTCCGTTTTTCGCTACAACGAAAGATGGCTTATAAACGGCACGCCGCTTTCTGACGACGACGTGGCAAAGTATCTCTCCATTGTCAGAGAGTGCGTTCAAAACGAGCAGACTTTGCGCGCCGCTTTAGGACTCGATGCGTTCAATCCTACCGCGTTTGAGATAGAAACCGCCGTTGCAATGCTTGCTTTTTTCGACAAGGAATGCGACGTGTGCGTGCTTGAAACGGGACTCGGCGGAAGATGGGACGCAACCAACGCCATCGAGGACAAAGAACTTGCCGTCATCACGCCAATAGGACTTGACCACTGTGCGATTTTGGGCAACACGATAGAACAAATCGCAAGCGAAAAGGCGGCGATAACCAAAGACGTCGTCGTCACCTGCGAGCAACCGCCCGAGGTTATGCACGAGATAGAAAATCCGTTTTCGATGAAAGACGGCAAGAAGGTATACCGCAAAGCGAAAGTCGAAGTTTGCGAACGCGCTGAATTTTTGAGAGGCGATATCGGCGGACAAGCGTTCTTATACGATGGCAAAGAGTACGAAATATCAATGCTCGGCAAGCATCAACTCGTCAACGCGTCGATAGCGATTTGCGCCGTTGAGCAACTGAGAAAAAAGCACTTCGATATAAGCGAAAAAGCGCTTAAAGACGGACTTAAAAACACGGTGTGGAAAGCAAGACTTCAAGTCGTCAAAAACGCAAAAGAGGACTTTAATATATCCGTTGCACAAGATAAAGTGCTTGTTTTTGACGGTTCGCACAATCCGCAAGGCGCAACCACTCTTGCGGAAGCAATCAAAGATTTATTCAAAGACAGGAGAGTACATCTCGTTTTGGGCATACTCAAAGACAAGGACGTAAAGGGCATTTGCGAGATTCTCGCACCGCTTGCAAACAGGATAACCTGCATCACGCCGCCCTCGCCCAGAGCAATGGACAAAGAAGAATTATCGTCGATTGCCAAGCCGCTTTGCAAAGGCGAGTGCTGTACGTCGGACGATATAAAAACGGCAGTGCAAAACGCATTGAACGGCGATTGCGATATCGTGATTCTTTGCGGTTCGCTCACGCTTTTTTCGGGATTGAAAAACGAATAAAACAACTATTAACGCTTATGAAAAACACGGCTATAGATCATGAAGCAATCAAAAAAGCAGTCAACGACATTCTCGTCGCAATCGGAGAAAATCCCGAAAGGGAAGGGCTTTTGCAGACTCCCGACAGAGTCGCCCGTATGCTTGAGGAACTGACCGCAGGATACTGCGACGACGCAAAAACGCATCTTTGCAAAACTTTTGCCGAGAGCGGCAGTGAGGCGGTCATTGAAAGAGATATAGACTTTTCCTCCACTTGCGAGCATCATCTCATGCCGTTTTTCGGCAAGGTGCATATTGCCTACGTTCCCGACGGAAAGGTCGTCGGCTTGTCAAAACTTGCAAGAGTGGTCGAGGTGTACGCAAAGCGATTGCAACTTCAAGAAAGGCTCAATTCGCAGATTGCGGACGCAATTTTCGACGTGCTTCAACCAAAAGGCGTGCTTGTCGTCGTCGAGGCTCATCACACGTGTATGAGCGCGCGCGGAGTAAAAAAGATAAGTGCAAAAACCGTCACTTTCGCAAAGAGAGGAGAAATCGACGATACCGTTGAAAGAATGTTGCTCGAGGGATTGAAATGAGAGAAAAGAGAACCTACGATTTTCACGTCGGCAACCGAGTTTTTGAAAGCGGCACGCACGTTATGGCGATTCTCAATGCCACGCCCGACAGTTTTTATTCGGCAAGCAGACACCAAAACGACGCCGTCGAAACCGCAAAAAAGTTTTTGCAGCAGGGTGCGCAAATCGTCGATATCGGCGGTCAATCCACACGCCCCGGCGCGCAAAGCGTAAGCGCGCTTGAGGAAATGGCAAGAGTATTGCCCGTCGTTGAAAGCATAAAGAAGGAATGCCCCGACGCGCTCGTGAGCGTTGACACTTTCTATCCCGACGTTGCGTGGGCAGCGATAGACGCAGGCGCGGATATGATAAACGACGTAAGTTGTCTTCGCTACAAAGCGCTTGCAAAGGTAGTGGCACAAAACGACGTTGCAATCTGTGTCATGCACGACAGGCGTAAATCGCAAATTTCCGACCTGTTTTTCGACAAGGAAACGGGGCTTATGAGAGCGGTCGATACGCTCTTGTCGCAAGGGCTTGACAAGCGCAGAATCATGCTCGACGGCGGCATCGGGTTCAACAAAACGAGCGACGAGGATTGGCAACTTTTGAGAGGGTACGACAGACTCATCGATATGTTTGAAGAGTATCCGTTTTTGCTTGGCACGTCGAGAAAATCTATGTTCGGCGGCACTCCGGAAACGAGACTTTCCGCAACTCTCGACTCGACGATGCTTGCCGTAAAACAAGGCGTTTTATTCGTCCGCGTCCACGATATTAAAGAGAACGTTGCGGTTATAAATCTAACAAAATAATCTTATTCCTATGAACAAAATCATCATCAAAAACCTACAAATCAAAGCCACCCACGGTTGCAATCCGGATGAGAAAATCAACCCCCAAAGGTTCTTGTTTTCCGCAGAGATTTTTTACGATTTTTCTCAAGCGGCGAAATCCGACGATTTGACCAAAACGATAAGTTACAGTGACGTAAAAAAGACTTTAACTACGTTTTGCGTCAACAACTGCTTTGATTTGATAGAAACTTTGGCAACGCGCGCTTGCGATGAAATTCTGAAAAAATATCCCGCCCGAAAGGTGATTCTTTCCGTCAAAAAGCCCGACGCGCCGATGAGCGGAACGTTTGACTACGTTGCCGTCGAAGTCGAAAAAGAATGGCACGAAGTCTATCTTGCGCTCGGCTCGAATATGGGAGATAAAAACGCCTATCTCGATTTTGCGATTCAACGACTTGCAAGCGACGACAACATCAAGGAAGTCAAGGAAAGCGCAAGACGTATCACCAAGCCTTACGGCGGAGTTGCCACCGAAGAATTTGTCAACAGCGCCGTGCGTATAAAAACGCTTTATACCCCCAAAGAACTTCTTTCCGTTATCTCTCAAATCGAGCGTGACGGCGCGCGTGTCCGCACCGAGCATTGGGGCAATCGCACCCTCGATATAGACGTGATTTTTTACGACGATTGCGTGATTGAAGACAGCGACTTGTGCGTACCTCATATCGATATGCAAAATCGGGATTTCGTCCTCGATCCGCTTGCCGAACTTTGCCCGTACAAACTTCATCCCGTGCTCCGCAAGCGTGTTTGCGAACTTAAATCCGATCTCGAAAACCGAAAATAATTTTTCCGTTAAACGCCGTTTTGCAACCGTACAAAACGGCGCTTTCATATCATCGAGCAAATTTTCGGCGATTGCTTTTATTGCGTAGAAAAACGTGTCGAAAATATAATATTGCAACTTTGCATATTGTATGATAAACTACACTCAACAGAGTTGCCACATTGCAACTTTCGGAAGAATTATGAGAATAATCATCAAGCAAAAGTATTTCACCGTCGGCGCAAAGTTTGAAATTCAAGACAAAGATCGCCAAACCGTGTTCTTTGCCGAGAGACAGTGGGACAGAATTCTGGCCAACGTCGTTTTGTTTTCGCCCGATGGCGCTCCCGTTGCCCGTATGCAGGCCGCACTCAAAAAGTTATTTACGTCATGGTTTTCCATCACCGATTCGCGCGGCAACGAAGTTTGCTCCATCCACGAGAAACTTCCGTTTTTCTGCTTCCACCGTGCCGAAACCGCCAACGGCGCGCTTCATATCAAAATCAAAGCAGGACCTTTCCATATGAAAGCGCACGTTGTCACCGACTCCGGCAAAACTCTTGCCGTCAAGGCTCGCAAAAAACTTCTTTCCATCCGTGACACCTACGTCATCGACATAGACGAAACCGTCATAAATCCTGCTTACGGAGTGTTGGTGGGGTTGTGGTATGACCTTGTTTGCCACCCCTCCCGCTAAAACTGCGCCAAACAGCGCTTAACTGCGTCAGAGGCATCCGCCTGTCAACTCATGTACTACTTGTGCATTAGGGTTGTCATTCGGATGCCTCTTCCTTGTTATGCATCTGTTTGGCACAGTTTTAGTTAAAGTGTAACAAATCGCAAACAACTGCGTCAGAGGCATCCGCCTGTCAACTCATGTACTACTTGTGCATTAGGGTTGTCATTCGGGTGCCTCTTCCTTGTTCATTTACGCTCAGTAAATTAGGATCGCCGTTCAGGCGGCTCTTTTTTGTTCTTTATCGATTTATTGCGTTTTAGTTATATTAACTTGGCGCTGTTTTAGTCCGACACTCATATAATTGCTTATAAAGTATCACTACTCGATAACAATATTTTCATTCATAACCATTTAAAATAATGCTTTTAATAATCCTACTTATAATTCTACGTTATTTACTCGTTTTTTCTATCTTGAAAACGCTTTTTTCATATGGTATAATACTTTAGCGTCACAATCGTTTCTTTTTGGCAATTTTGCCGAGTATAATGATGTGACCAAACAATTTCGCATTACGATTATGCCTTGAAACCTTCCGTTTCGGGCAAGAGAGGGGAAAATGATAAAAGTCTATATTGATAACAACGAAAAGCAAGTGAAAGAAGGCACGAGAAACAACGAAAAGCAAGTGAAAGAAGGCACGAGAGTGCTCGATTTGCTTCCAAAAGAAGACAAGTGCAAATACGTCGTTTGCAAAATCGGCTCTCAAATCAAAGAACTCAATCGCAAACTTTCAGCCCGTGACGATTCAAAGTCCATTGAATTTTTGGGCATTGAAAATTCCGAGGCGGTGAAGGCGTACGAAACCACGTTGAGATATATCGTCGCAATGGCGTTTCACAATCTTTATCCGCAGGTACGCATACGTTTCGGCTACAATGCGTCGCGTTCGATTTTGTGCCAGATTCTCACCAAGGGCTTCAACGTATCCAAGGCAACCGACGAGATTCGCGCGGAAGTTGACAGAATCATCGGCGAGAATATGCCAATCGAGCGCATCACTGTTTCCACGGCGGAAGCGAGAAAGATTTACGAGCAGATGGGAAGAGGGGACAAACTCGATATGCTTGCCTATCGTCCCGAGAGCGAAGTGAACATTTACAAGTGCGGCGATTATTACGACTATTTGCACGCATATATGACGCCGTCCACGGGTTGCATATTCAGTTACAACCTTATGCCGTACAGCCCAGGCATCATAATTCAGTATCCGCGCTCCGAACTCAATGCGGAGATTCCCGAATTCGTTGAAGAAAGCACCTACGGTCGTACGTTGCAAAGGGCGACGACTTGGGCAAGCAAGACGGGCACGCAGACGGTCGTGGATATCAACAAAAAAGTGGAGAGCGGCAACGTGCTCGACTTCGTGCAAATGTGCGAGGCTCGTCAAAACGGAATGCTCGCAAAACTCGGCGACAGAATAGAAAACGATATCGAAAATATCCGTCTTATCTGCATTGCAGGTCCGAGTTCGAGCGGAAAGACCACGTTCTGCAACAGGGTTCGCATCGAACTCGTATCGCGCGGCATAAATCCCGTTATGATTTCTATGGACGACTATTATCTCGAGCGCGAAAAAATCTGCAAGATGCAAGGCAAATCCGCAAACGAGGTTGACCTCGAACACGTCGATTGCCTCGATATCGAGCAATTCAACAAGGATCTTTTCGACCTCATCAACGGCGAAGAAGTCACGCTTCCGTGCTTCAATTTCGCAAAAGGCGTAAAGGAGAGAGGTCGCACAATCAGAGTTGACGAGCATAGTCCCATTATGATCGAGGGCATACACGCGCTCAACGAAAAACTTACTGCGTCCATTCCGAAGCACCAAAAATTCAAGATTTATATTGCGCCGCAACTTGCCGTCAACGTTGACGATCATTCTCCGCTCAGCACGACCGACTTGCGCCTCATACGCAGAATCGTCAGAGATATGCAGTTCAGAAATTACCCTGCAAAGAACACCATCGATATGTGGCAAAGCGTGCGCAGCGGCGAATTTAAGTGGATATATCCGTGGCAAGAAGGCGTTGATTTCGTGTTCAATTCCGCGCTTGCTTACGAACTTTGCGTGCTGAAAAAACTTGCTTTGCCTGCACTCAAAGAGATAAAAGACACTGATCCGCAATTTATCGTGGCAAACAGACTCATCAAATATCTCAAGTATTTCAAGACGATTGACGACGAGAGTCTGATTCCTTGCAACTCGCTGTTGAGAGAGTTCGTGGGCGGAAGTTGTTTCAACGTATAAGGCACTTTATACCACGCAAACGACACGATAAACGTTGCGTTTTGTCACTCATTTAGCAAAACGCAATATGTCTACAAAAGCAGATAACAGAGAGAATTATGTCAAAAATAGCGGTTATAGGTATGGGACAAGGCGGTATGGTTGCCGCCGTTCGTCTTGCAAAGCAAGGACACGAAGTCACGATTTTTGAGAAGAACAAACGCGGCGAAGTGAGTTACGACTGGCGCGACGACATTCGCGCAGACGTCTTTGAAGCGGCAGGACTTCCGATGCCTCCTAGTGACGTGTATTGCCAAAAGAGCAAGTGGCTTTTCGTGTCGCCAAACGAGGAGTATTCTTTGCCCGTACCGCCGTGTCCGCCTATGGAGGAAATCTCCGTTTATCGCACGAAACTTTCCGAGTATTTCGCAACGCTAGCGCAAGAGGCAGGGTGCAAACTCGTGTTTGAAACCGAGGTCAAATCGCTTGCCGTTCAAAACGACGCAATCGTCGGAGTATGCGCCGAGGGCAAGGAGTAATTGTTCGACCTCGTCATAGACGCAAGCGGAATGCGCTCCCCGTTCAGAGCGCAAGTTCCCAACAAATTCGAGATTCAGGCGCAACCGAGCAGAAGTGACGTTATGTTCGGCTATCGCGCGTTTTTCAAGAGAGTGGAAGGCACGACTCCTCGCGATCCCCAAATAAATTCCACGCTCTATCTCAAGCATCTCGGAAGCGTCGGTATAAGTTGGTGCAATCTCAACGAGGACAATCTCGTAGACGTGCTCATCGGCAGAGTCGGTGAACTTTCCGACAAAGAAATCGAGTATACCGTTGAGGCGCTCCGTGCAAGCAATCCTATTCTCGGCACTGAACTCGTCAGCGAAAAGAGGGTGGAAATCTGCTTGCGTATGTCGATTGCAAGAGCGGTGGCAGACGGCTACGTCGCAATCGGCGACAGCGCGTTTATGACCATGCCTTTGATGGGTAGCGGCATCGAATCGTCTATGAAAGCAGGCAGAATGTTTGCCGACTTCATTGAAGAAAACGAAGTGCAAGAATTTACCGCAAAGAATATGTGGGGATTCTATCACAAGTATATGACCACGCTCGGCACGGATTTTGCCTTCGTTGACGTACTCAAACGTTGGGCACTTTCGCTCGATCCCAAAACCATAGACTGGGTGTTTGGCGGAGGTCTTATCGAAAAGAGCGATTTGGCACTCGTCACCACCGATACGAGCGGCGAAAAGCCGAAGTTGAGCGCAAAGTCCATCGTCAAAAAAGTTTTCTTGCTTTTGGGACATTTCGGACTCGTGTGCAAAGCGGTCGGTTGCCTTACGAGGAGTTTGAAAGCAAAGAATATCGCAAAGAAAATACCTGCCGTTTACGACGAAAAGAAACTCGCCAAATGGACGAAGAAATACAACAGAATCATTTGCAAAAACTGATTTTGAATTGATAATCGCCAAAGTCGAATTATATGTACAAGATTGCTCGCGTCGGATTGCATCACTTTGAAGAGCCGTGTTTATCGGGAGAAAGAGGTAGCGGAACTATCTTTTTTTCGGGTTGCAATCTCAGATGCCTGTTTTGTCAAAACTATGAGATTTCGCACGAGGGGAAAGGACTCGAAGTCAGCGAAAACGAACTCGTGTCGCTTATGCTTTATCTTCAGGATATAGGCGCGCACAACGTCAATCTCGTCACACCGTCAAATTACACAAATTTGCTCAAAGATACGCTTAAAGTTGCAAAATCACAACTTAAAATCCCGATTGTGTGGAACAGTAGCGGTTACGAAACCGTACAAAATCTCAAAAAATTAGAAGGTTTGGTTGACGTATATTTGCCCGATTTCAAGTATAGCGACAACGACTTGGCGTGGGAATATTCGCACGCAAAGGGGTATAGACAAGTCGCTTTCGAAGCGATAAAAGAGATGCGCAGACAACAGCCTCACGACGTTTTCGACGAAGAGGGTATGATGCAAAAAGGCGTTATCGTAAGACACCTCGTTTTGCCCGAAGCGATTGAAAATACGAAGGGAGTTTTGCAAGATATTGTCCGCATCGACAAGGATACGTTCGTTTCGCTTATGGGGCAGTATTTCCCCACACCGAACGTAACAAGTCACCCCGTTTTGTCACGCCGCATAACAGAAGATGAGTACGACCAAGCGACGCAAGCGTTTTTCGATTGCGGATTGCACAACGGCTTTTCTCAAGACCTCGACAGCGCAACGGAAGAGTACGTTCCCGATTTCGATTTGAACGCTTTGCAGACGTTATTGAATCGCACGAAGTGAAAACGGCTTACAAGGTAAAGCGCGAGCGCTTGCGCGTATCATTGTAATTATTATCAAAGGATAAATTATGACCACTTATCAAATTATTATCACTTGCGTATTTGCGGCTATGTCGTTGCTCGGCTTCGCGATTATGGGCATCGACAAAGCGAAAGCGCAAAACGGAAAATGGCGCGTCAAAGAAGCCACGTTGTTTGCGGTTGCGATTTTGTGCGGCGCTGTCGGGACGACGATAGGAATGTACGTATTTCGTCACAAAACCAAGCACCGGTATTTTGCGGTGTTCTTTCCGATTCTTGCGCTCGTAGATATCGCGCTTTACGCCGTGGGTATGTATTTCCTTTGATAAAAATAACGCTATCGCAATACAATATCTTGCGTTTTGACCGTTAAATTCACGCTCGACAACACAATTCGTATTTTTGCAAAAAATTTGTCGAAATCGGTTGCGCGATTTTTTCGTTTGTGCTAACATACTGTCAAATGTGAATCGGAGGGCAGTATGGTCAGTCGTCTTGTCAAACTCAAGAAAACGCTTTTTCTCGCAGCGGGTGTCGTTGCAAAAGTTGTTTTCTCTTCCTTTGACGAGTGCCTCATTCCCACCGATTCGATAATTGCCTAACGTAGATGTCCCAAGCGGGCATCTTTTTTTTGCCCTCGAGGGTGTTAGGCTGTGAGAAGAGAACGATAAAAATATATAGGAGAAAGACCAATGTCAAAAAACCAACTCGTTTACGACGTCAATGACAAGCCTGCATTCGGCAAAAACCTAGTGTTTGCATTCCAACAAGTGCTTGCAATCATGGCTGCAACCATTGCAGTTCCGACCATTATCGGGATTCCCACACAGATTCCTGCCGCAATACTCGGCGCAGGACTCGGCACGATAGTGTATCTTCTTTTCACAAAATTCAAGAGCCCGGTCATCATTTCGAGTTCGTTCGCATTTTTGAGTTCGCTCTCGACGGCGCTTTGTTTCGGATATTGCGGAATCATTCTCGGCGGTATCCTTGCAGGACTCGTATACGTCGTTCTGGCGCTGATAATCAAGTTTGCGGGCAGCAAATGGGTTTCAAAACTCATGCCTCCCGTCATCATCGGACCAACCGTCGCGCTCATCGGCCTTTCCTTGGCAGGCAGCGCAATGGGCGACATTGTTAAGGCAAGCGGCGCAACCGTCAACGCAAGTTACAACCTCGTTGCGCTCTTGTGCGGACTTGTCACGCTCATCACGATTTGCATCTGCTCCACTCAAAAGAAATTCAAAATGGGACGTCTTATCCCGTTCATTCTCGGCATTGCGGCAGGATACGCCGTAGCGGCGTTCTTCTCGATTTTCGGATATGCGTGCCACGTCGAATATCTCAAGATAGTCAACTGGCAACCCCTCGTGGACAACTTTGCGGCACTCGGCGATTCAACCGCAAGCGTCGGCGCAAAATTCCAATCCTTCCTCAACTATCCCGACTTCGCTCTCATTGAAGCCATCAAAGAACTCGTCACGGGCAACGTCAGCGAAGCAGTCAAGACCGCAACCAAAGGCGTTGCAACCACGATCACGTGGGCAGGCGTCGGTGAAGTCGTGCTCGCATTCGTACCCGTCGCGCTTGTCGTTTTTGCAGAACATATCGCAGACCACAAGAACCTCGGCTCTATCATCGGCCGCGACCTCGTCGAAGGCGAACCCGGTCTTTGCAGAACTCTCCTCGGTGACGGCGTAGGCTCTATGGTCGGCACGGTGTTCGGCATTTGCCCCAACACCACTTACGGTGAATCCGTCGGTTGCGTGGCAATCACCAAAAACGCGTCCGTATCCACGATTTTCCTTGCGGCTTGCATGTGCATCGTGCTCTCGTTCATAAGTCCTCTTATGGCGTTGCTCCGCACGATTCCCGCTTGCGTAATGGGCGGCGTATGCCTCACTCTTTACGGTTTCATCGCAGTCAGCGGTCTCAAAATGTTCAAAGACATCAACCTCGGCGACAACAAAAATCTCTTCACGGTATCCACGATTCTCATCGCAGGTATCGGCGGACTCTCTATTAAGATTCCGTACAAGATTCTCACGAGCGACGTTATCGGTCAAACCATCAAAGACGGCGCAATCGTGGACGTAATTCTCACCCCTGCGGGAACGGTGGATAAGACCATCACCATCACTTCCATCGCAACCGCGCTCGTGCTCGGTATCATCATACACGCGATTATCGACGCAATCGAAAAGAAACAGGGCGGCGACGGCAACGAAGAAGAAGCCACGCATGAACCTCAAAGCCTTATCACAGGCGCAGTCGCACCCAACGCAACGTTTGAGGTCGGCGTAGACGTCGTCAAAGCGACAGAGGAAAAAGAAAGAGAAGAAGAGGTCGTCGAAGAACTCCGTGAAGAAGAAAAAGAAATCGAAAACGCTCAATCTTCCGATCGCGACGATAAATAAGTATAAAAACACAACGATATACCAATAAGAATTTGGAGGCAAAACAATGAAAGAATACGACAACGTGCACATTCTCGACCACCCGCTCATCAGACACAAAGTGGCAATCATCAGAGATAAGAACACCACGACCAAGCAATTCAGAGAGGTCATCGGCGAAATCGCAACTCTTATGGCGTTCGAGGCGTTCAAGGACGTGCCCACTCAAACCATAACCGTAGAAACTCCGCTCGAAACGGTTGAACAGACCGTCGTCAAAGAAAACTCAATCGCAATCGTGCCCATTCTCCGTGCAGGACTCGGCATGGTTGACGGCGTCCTCACGCTTTTCCCCGCCGCAAAGGTCGGACATATCGGTATGTACCGCAACGAAGAAACTCTCGAACCTCAAGAGTATTATTGCAAGTTGCCCCAAGGCATCGAGGAGAAAGTCGTTATGCTCGTCGATCCTATGCTCGCAACGGGCGGTAGTGCCTGCGATGCAATCGCACTTCTCAAAAAGCGCGGTTGCAAACATATCAAATTCCTCGCAATCATCGGCGCGCCCGAAGGCGTTGAAAAAGTCCACTCCGAACATCCCGACGTAGAAGTTTACGTCTCGACTCTCGATCGTCAACTCAACGAGAACGGGTATATTTTGCCGGGGTTGGGGGATGCGGGAGATCGCATCTTCGGCACAAAATAAGACTGCGCTAAATCGCGCCTAACTTCGTCAGAGGCATCCGTCTGCCAACTCATGTACGCTATGTACATTAGGGCTGTCATTCGGATGCCTCTTTCTCGTTATCCATCGATTTATCGCAGTCTTATAACATGAAAAGCAGCGCCTAACTTCGTCAGAGGCATCCGTCTGCCAACTCATGTACGCTATGTACATTAGGGTTGTCATTCGGATGCCTCTTTCTCGTTATCCATCGATTTATCGCAGTCTTATAACATGAAAAGCAGTGCCTAACTTCGTCAGAAGCATCCGTCTGCCAACTCATGTACGCTATGTACATTAGGGCTGTCATTCGGATGCCTCTTTCTCGTTATCCATCGATTTATCGCAGTCTTATAGCATGAAAAGCAGCGAATAACTTCGTCAACGCCCGTCCGCTCCAAAATCACGTACTTCTTGTACGTTGGGTTTTGTTTCGGACGGGCGTTTCCTTTGAGCGAAGATATAATCAAACGTTTGCATTTGCTCTTAAAACAAGGCCGATTGTGTCTTCTTTTTCTTCGTTCTTTACAAAATGCGCTCCAAATGGTATAATTGATTATAATAATACTTATATAAGGTTACAAATGAGCAAAGAAAAACAAAAGTTGGGATTGGTTCTCGAAGGCGGCGGCGTAAAGGGTGCGTATCAAATCGGCGCGCTTATGGCTATAAGAGAACTTATGGTGGAGTTTGACGGCGTTGTAGGCACGTCCATAGGTGCGATCAACGGCGCAATTTATCTCGAGGGAGGATACCCGAAACTTTTCGACGTATGGAACGAGATAAAAACCAACACGGTTTTTGATTTGAGCGACGAGGAACTCGATGCCGTCAAAGACATGGAATTGAGATCTGCGATTTTGAAACTCGTGCTTGAAAAGCGCCTAAAGACTTTCAAGATGCTCGAAACCTCTTATGAAAAATCGCAAAAGTTTTTTGAAACCATCGTCAACGAGTCGGATATACGCGCCTCGGGCAAGGATTACGGCTTGGTTGCCTTCAACATAAGCGATATGCAACCGTTTGAAAAGATGATGAGCGAAATCGATGAGGGCAAACTCGTTGATTATATCATAGCGTCGGCAACGTTCCCGATTTTTCCGCCCAAAGTTATTGACGGCAAAAAGTATATTGACGGCGGCGTGTACGACAATATGCCCGTAAATCTTCTCGTGCGCCACGGCTACGGCAAGATGCTCGTCATTCGCACCAACGTTGAGAACAAACAGCCAAAGCGCAAAGTCGAGGGCGATCCCGATCTGTTTTATATCGTACCCAAAGAGGATCTCGGTCCTGCGATGGCGTTCTCCAAGACGAGAATACACGCATATATGCAGATGGGCTACGACGATGCGAAGGAACTTATGGACAACGGACTTCGCGAGTTTTTGCTCGGCTGAATAGGGCAAAGATAAATATAGGTGAAACGTATGGCACAAAACAAGATATTGCTTTTGGACTCAAACTCTCTTATGCATCGCGCATATCACGCGCTCCCAAATCTCAAGTCCACCAAGGGGCTTTACACGGGCGCGATATACGGATTTTTGAGCATACTTTTGAAGATAATAAAGGAGCAGAATCCCACGCATATAGCGGCGGCGTTCGACCTGCACGGTCCAACCTTCCGTAACGAAATGTACAAGGAGTACAAGGCGACAAGAAAGCCGATGGACGAGGAGTTGCGCCAGCAAGTCGAGCCGCTCAAAGAACTTATCACGGCAATGGGCATCAAAATCGTGAGTATGCAAGGCTACGAAGGCGACGACATACTCGGCACGCTCTCCAAGCGTTTTGACGACGATTGCGTTATAGTCACGGGCGACCGCGACAGTTTCCAACTCGTCAGTCCCACGACCAAAGTGTTTTGGACGAAAAAGGGCGTAAGCGACATAGAAGTGTACGACGTAGACCGTTTGTTGCAAGACGGATTCACCGTGCAGCAATTCATAGATTACAAAGCGTTGAGAGGGGATACCTCTGACAACGTCCCCGGCATACCGGGCGTTGGCGAAAAGACCGCAAAGCAACTTTTGGAGCAATTCGGCTCGCTCGAAAACATTTTGGCAAACGCAGACAAAATTCCCGGCAAACTCGGACAAAACGTCGCAAACAACAAGGAACTCGCGCTTTTGAGCAAGGAACTCGTAACGATAAATTGCAACGTTCCCGTCGAATGTACGCTTGACGATATTGCGTTCACGCCCGTTTATTCGAGTGCCGTGAAGCAAAAACTTGCCGAGTTTGAAATCACGTCGCTTGCAAACAGAATGACGTTCGACGATACCAAAGAGGACGCTATTCCCGTAGCGAAACACGTTGAAAAGAACGTCGTATCGCTCACGAGCGAGGACGAAATCGTCGATGCGGTGAAGGGTGACAGAATCGCAATCGTCATAGGCAAAAACTTGTCGTTTGCGGTTGATGAAAAGACGGAATACACCGTAAGTTGCGTTGAGGATTTGTTCAGCGAAGGCATAGGTTTCGACCAAGCGCTCGAAACGCTCAAACGCCTTGCAAAAGACAGAGAACTCGTATGTTACGACTATAAGAATATGAGCAAAGAATACGGCTTTTCGCAAGAAAAATTCTTTGACGTTATGATAGCGGCGCACCTTGCAAGAGGCAGTGCTCCAATAAAAAACATAGAGCAGGTTTTGGGTGCCGACGGCTATGAAATCGGCGCGGTAGAGTTGCTTGCGGAAAGCGAGAATTTGCGCACTCAACTTGCACAACAAGGACTTAACGAGTTGTTTTTCGACGTTGAACAGC
>ULOF01010806.1_pt1 | contig 23350 bp, 18 predicted proteins | sample 1952371 | NCBI WGS metagenome assembly ULOF01 (sample SAMEA4835597, study PRJEB28245) | human gut metagenome | biome: gut microbiome; material: fecal sample | place: Denmark | collected 2008 | reverse complement strand
CCCCCGCCGGTGCAGCTCCTTGAAATCCTTTTTCTTCAGTGTTTTCCCTTCCAGCAGAATCTCTCCGCTATCCGGCTGCAATACCCCGTTGAGATTTAGGAAAAAGGTGGATTTACCGGCTCCATTGGAACCCATTACCGCAATTCGCTCTCCCCTGCAAATAGAGACATTTATCTGTTTTAATATTGTTTTTTCATCATAAGCAAAGCACAAATTTTTTACCTGCAATAATTCCTTCATGTTTAAAATCCTCTGTCCTCTTTTAACTTCTGTTTTTTCCAATCACTTTACCCAGAAGCATATTCCTGCTATCGCTGCAAAATAGACAACAGCCCCTGCCACCTGCCAGATATTAACCGGATATCTCTCTGTTAGAAATTCCAGCCTCCCATCATACCCTCTCGCCACCATGGCATCATAGTAAACATTTGCTTTACGAAGGGAAATCAAAAATAAATTTCCTGCAATGCCTGCAAAGGTGTGAAAGCCCTGTCTGAAATTCCGGTAACCCAGCCTTGCCTTTGCCGCAGTCTGCATCGCATTTGCCACATCCAGTAAAATAAAGATATACCGGTAAATCAAATGCATCAGCTCCACAAGCATTGTGGGCAGGTGCAGCTTCTGTAATACAGAAATAAATTCACTCATCGGCGTCGAAAATGCCATCATATAAAGGGCACTCATTCCCGCCAATGCCTTAAAAAATACCTGTACTGCCGTCCGCAGACTCTCCCCGGTAACACAGATATAACAAATGTGCAGATTCAGATTCCAGCTTCCCAGTGGCTGCCCCGCAAATTCTATGGCGATCATCAAACCGCTGATTACCATAAAGGTAAGCGGAATTGTCATATAATGCAGATATATTTTCCCCGGCAGCCTTCCCACCACCAAAGTCAGTATCCCCATGGTCACCACTACAAACAGAGAAACTCCTATGTGATTCAGTCCGATAACCAGACAGAGGGTTGCCACAGAAAGCAGCACCTTGAACCCGGCATTCCATTTCCGCATACCGGAACGATATGCATAGTAATCGATTTTCATGTTTCTTCTCCCTGCTCTTTCACTCTCTGTAAAACGTTCTGTTTTCCTCATATGCTTGGCAACATAAAAAAAGTCTATTCAAACCGCTTACTGCGATTCTAAATAGACCTTAAAGCTCCCATTATGAATAAGCCCCTTATGCATATCATAAGAAGCTTATTTATAAGTATCTGTCCATCGCAGTCCTTACAAGCACCAGCAAAAAGGCAGGTCTTCTGACTTTGCATCATCACATTTTTCGTCTTCCCATTTTCACAGTGACGGCCTTACGGCTTTAAAATGCTCCGCTTACACAGCGACGGGATCGTCCAGGATTCCCACCTGGTTCCCTATTATCCTGACCCACAGTACCATTAAACAATCCGTTATCTCATTCCCTATACTTGAAATATAACAGAGTCCTACTGTGTCAGGCACCTTTTTACTTTATATTTTTAATAATCTTGATTAGTATAACACTCTATATTATCTTTAGCAATCTTTTTTTCTGCAAATTATTTAATCCTTAAATGAATTTGTAAGTTTCACAGTTTGTTTTTATATTATAATTAAAAAATGCTGTGGGCACAATATTGTCTGACAGCATTTTCAGGTCAAGATAGTAGTCGGTTTCCCTTTTTGCATATCTCGTAAATCTCATCGTATTTATCTTCTATCAACGGCGTTACTTTTTCCGTCTGCTTTCCAAGCACCCTCCTATACACAAAATATGGAAGTATCCATCCGAGAAAGCCCGGTATGGCAAGTAAAATACATAATATTATATGAGGTGGCTGTGCTGTCACTGCAAAAGTTGAGCCAGCTATAAATGCTGTTCCCAAAATGCCTAGAATCAGTGCATACATAGTGGCTGATGAGGTTTTGGATTTCTCCAGCATTTCGATTTCCCTGACACAGCTTTCAAAATTACGCTGCAGCCTTGTAAGTTCCATTTTATTGATAATCTTCCGGTTTCGTTTCAACCGTAGGATTACCTTATTTTGTTTCTGAGGATTTTTGCATTCTTCATAAAACTCAGAGATATTCCCATCTACTTCCCATCCAAAATTCTCATATCCATCCACTAACAGAGATACCCTGCTTTTATCCGCAATGACCTCTTTATATTCATATCCCACAAATTCTTTCTGCTTTGTTCCGTTCTCTTCCATTATCTTTCTCCTCCAGCTTTGTTTTCATATAAACCCACTGCAGGCAGGGTTACAAGAAAAGTGCTTCCTTTTCCCAATTTGCTGAAAACCTGAATATCTCCATCCATCAGTTCAAGCACCCGCTTTACCATGGCAAGCCCCAGTCCGTTACCTTCTTTAGAGTGCGAGGTATCCCCTTGATAAAACTTATCAAATATATGATTTATGATATCATTATCCATGCCACAGCCGGTGTCTGAAACAGAAATTTTTACAACGCTTTCCTCTGAGGTCTGTCTAACGGTAACCATTCCTCCTGGCTCCGTAAACTTGATGGCATTTGACAGGAGGTTATTCCACACAAGCTCCAAAAGGCTTGCATCTGCCTCCACCATCGCCACATCCTCAATCTCTGTTTCCATCTCTATTTCCTTTTCATCCCACGCATCTTCAAACTGAAGAATACAATCACATAACTGTCTGCATACGTCATAAGCTTCTACTTCCGGAATAATCCTCTGGTTTTCCAGCTTATTCAGCTTCAGAATATTGCTGATTAGATTAGAAAGCCGCATTGCCGCTCCTTCAATACTCTGGGCATATTCTTTCCTCTGCTCTTCTGTGATATATTCTGTTTCCAGCAACTCAGCATAATTTTTAACAATGGCAATGGGAGTTTTCATTTCATGGGAGACATTTGAAACAAAATCTGTTTTTAGTGTTTCGATACTTCCCAATTCCTCAACCATCTTATTAAAATCCATAATCATCACATCCAGATAATCCCATTTATTCTTTGTGTGAAGGGTAGGAACATACACGGAAAAATCCCCATTTGCCACCCGACTGGTGGCTTCCGCCAGCTTATGCATAGGCTCCTCATAGGCAACACGGATTTTCCTTCTGGTGAACAAAGTAAGTACCACTGCAACCATTCCCCAGTAAACCATTGGAACAATACATTGTACTATCACATGGCACTCCATGCGGTTCACAAGCACAATCAATCCTATATGAATGCCAGACATCAACAAAAGTATTCCAAAAAAAATCCCAAACAGAGACGATGGAAACCGGCTCGCCTTTACCGGTCCGTAATTTCTACCTTTTCTCATACTAATACCGCCTTATATCCAAGCCCCCGTACTGTCACAATCTTAAATCCGTCACACGCCGACAGCTTATCTCTTAACTTTGTCACATAGACATCCACCGCCCGCAGGCTGGTTTCACTATCCACACCCCAAAACTCATCCATGAGCTGTGCTCTGGAAAACGTCTTTTTCGGATAGGATAACAGCTTATAAATAATATTAAATTCTCTCGTGGTAAGGCTGATTTCTTCCCCGTCCACCGTTGCACTCATCCCATCTGCATCCAGTTCCAGATTACCCACCGTAATCTTACGCTCCATCTCTATATTTGCCCTGCGCAGCAATGCCCTGACACGAAGCAGCAGCTCTTCCAGTTCAACAGGTTTTACCATATAGTCATCAATTCCCAGCTGAAATCCTCTCTGTTTGGACGGTAAATCATCCTTTGCCGACATGAACAAAATCGGAACTGTTTTGTTCACCTGTCTGACCGTCCGGGCAAATTCAAATCCGTCAATCTCTGGCATCATAATATCTGAAATAATCAGCTCATACAGATTATTATACATTTCTTCATATGCTTCATTTGCAGACAGGCACCCCTTTGCCTGAAATCCGCTATCATTCAAATAGGTGCAGACAATCTGATTTAAACTCGCATCATCCTCCACCACAAGTATGTTAATCATCAAGATTCCCTCCTGTAATCAATTTATCCTTCATTCCTTTAGCGGAGCAGATTCCCTGTATACCCAGGCTCAAAACCATTACGCACACAACAGCTCCGGTTATTCCGTTCATTCGTTTTATAAACACTTCCCCTCCTTTTGCAAAAGAAGCAAACATCGCTGTCTGAAGTGTCAAAATAGAAACACAGGCATCTATATATCCGATTCTTCTGGTAATGGAAAGAAGGGGAGATTTTCTTTTTCCTACCTTGATTACCTGAATGGAGGACATAATAATCTTATAAAAGGTATATGCCGCCACCGCATATATCGTATACCCGGGATAATTTTTGCCACCCTGGGAATGTTCCAACAGAATAACTGCCCCCGCTAATACAACTGCCATGAAAATAAACAACACACTGTTCCTACGATAAACTGTCAGTTCCCGGCGGACATGCTCATTTTTGTCTTTAACAACAGAAAGCTTTCTTTCCTGTCTTACAATTCCTGCCCGCATGATGCTTAACAGAATATAATATGCCGACAATGTACCAAACCACGCCGAATGGCTGGTGATTCCAATCACTCCGTTAAATACTGCAAAAATAATATTGCTTACCATTCCGGGAACTGCAAATAAGATAGTCCGTAGCCTGTAATCAGTGGTTACTTTATTCGTATACGGGTTTGCCGCTATTGCAGGCTTTATTGTATCCCTGATATCCTGTCTGATATGGACAATGATATAATAGCAGCTTATCGTAAGCGTGATGGCTGCCAGCACGTAACATATTATACCTGCAATATCGGAAAAAAATTGACAGCCACATTCAACAGGGACAGTGCCATGCAGACCAGCGTTATTAAATACAGGATAATCCGGTATCGTAAAGGTAAAGACGGCATCCGTATCCTGAATTTTTTCTTCTTTGTTTCTTTTTTAGATTCCATATTGGGAAATTCCTTTTTCACCTTATAAAATTTTTCAGCTTTCATCAATAAACACAGATTTATTTTTTATTATATATCATATTTATTTGTGTATTGTTTGTAAATTGTGTTCAAATTGTGAATAAAGAAAATGCAGCAGGGGGGACATTTATCTGCTGCACTCTTTATTCTTATTCTGCTTATTGTTTATTTCAAGCCCTTGATAAAAGGAATCAGACAGAGAAGAACAACAATTCCTATAAGACCAATTGCAATACCGATAACCATGTGGCTCCATACCATTGTAAGACACATTCCAACGCCAAGGAGTAAAGCTCCTATAATTCCAATCAGTGTTGCACCTATGGTTTTCCCCGACAGTTTCACCGGAGCCTTATTCTCCATTTTTCTCCAAATGATTACCATAATCAGCAGCACTATGATACCAATACAACCCATAACAATACCCGGCTTAAATGCATTCCATTCCGGAATCAATGCCATGCACATGCCAAGTGCAAATAAAATGCCTCCAATCGTTCCTAAAATCATTGCTATAAATGTACTCTTTTTCATTATTCCAGACCTGCCTTTCTTCTTGCCTCTGCCGCAGCGTTCTGTGCCTTCTGCATATTTTCCTCTACAATCCCATTCTGACGTACCGAACGTTCTTCCTGCTCTGCTTTGCCTGCTTCCTCTCTTGCCCTCTGCTTTGCGGCTAGTCTTTCCTTTGCCTCTTCCACAGTCTCGCCCTCCTTAGTCAGAAAATTATCTACAAACTTATCCGCAATTTTATTAAAGCCTGCTACTGCTCCATCCTCGATTTTTTTGTAACCTCCGACTACGCCTTCCTCAATCTTCTTGTAGCCTCCTACTACATTCTCAGCGATTTTCTCATTTGCTTCTACCAACTTTGATTTTGCCATGTTCTTAATCTCCTCCTTACTATTTGTTTGGTTTCATTTTTTAAATTTTTTTGTATTTCCTTTGATAAAAAGAGAATATCACCTTATTATTTGCATAATGTTTGATTTTTGTTTAAGAAATATTAATTTGAAATATAAAAGAAAAGAAGCAGGCAATTGTACCTGCTCCTTTTACTCATAAATATTTTTCCTTATAATACTTTTATTCTATTGTTTCTGCCATCTCCTCAGACAACTCTGCATTATTTACCGTATCATCACTCTGAAGTTCTTGAGTCTCTTCATTATCAAGTTCTGAAAAATTCAAATCTTCATCATCAAAGTTAATGGTTTCCACTTCACTGTCAAGCTTCACGTTACGGTAACGCTTCATACCGGTACCGGCTGGAATGAGCTTACCAATTAATACATTCTCTTTCAGACCAATCAGTGGGTCTACCTTACCCTTAATTGCAGCCTCCGTAAGAACCTTGGTGGTCTCCTGGAAGGATGCTGCTGATAAGAAGGAATTGGTAGCCAGAGAGGCTTTCGTAATTCCAAGCATTACCTGTGTTCCCTGTGCAGGCTCCTTGCCCTCAGAAATCAGCTTCTCATTAATCTCATTATAATCCAGTACATCTACCAGCGTACCCGGCAGATACTCTGTATCACCACTCTGCTCAATCTTAATCTTCTTAAGCATCTGACGTACAATAACCTCAATATGCTTATCGTTGATATCAACACCCTGTAAACGGTAAACCTTCTGTACCTCACGAATCATATAATCCTGTACGGCACGGACACCCTTAATCTTCAGGATATCATGCGGATTAACGGAACCGATTGTAATTTCATCACCGGCTTCTACTACCTGGTCATCAAATACCTTGATTCTGGAATCATAAGGAATTAAATATGCCTTCGATTCCCCAGTCTCTTCATTGGTGACGACAACCTCACGTTTCTTCTTGGTATCACGAATCTGTACCCTGCCGCCAAACTCTGTGATAATGGCAAGTCCCTTTGGCTTACGTGCCTCAAACAACTCTTCTACACGAGGGAGACCCTGTGTAATATCATCACCGGCAACACCACCAGTATGGAAGGTTCTCATGGTAAGCTGTGTACCCGGCTCACCGATGGACTGTGCAGCTATAATACCAACCGCCTCACCTACCTGTACAGCCAGACCTGTCGCCATGTTGGCTCCATAGCATTTTGCACAGACACCAATATGTGATTTACAATTTAAGATATTACGAATTTTAAGTCTTGTAATCTCATTGCCATCTGCATCAACGCCAGCCGTAACAATTCTCTCGGCACGTTTCGGTGTAATCATATGATTTGCCTTTACAATCAAATTGCCGTCCTTATCATACACAGACTCTGCTGCATAACGTCCAGTAATTCTCTCCTGGAAGCTCTCGATTAACTCCTTGCCCTCCATAAAGGCTTCTACATAAGCACCCGGAATCTCACCGGTTCCCTCACAACAATCTACCTCACGAATAATCAAATCCTGAGATACATCAACCAGACGACGGGTCAAATAACCAGAGTCGGCTGTACGCAATGCTGTATCAGAAAGTCCCTTACGTGCACCATGGGCAGAAATAAAGTACTCCAGTACATCCAGTCCCTCACGGAAGTTTGATTTAATCGGCAATTCAATGGTACGACCTGTTGTATCTGCCATCAAACCACGCATACCTGCTAACTGCTTAATCTGCTGGTTTGAACCACGGGCTCCGGACTCTGCCATCATCTTGATATTATTGTAGGTATCAAGACCATCCAGCAATGCCTTTGTCAGCTTCTTATCTGCAGCCTCCCATGTCTTAACAACCGCTGTATATCTCTCTTCTTCCGTCACATATCCATACTTGAACTTCTCCAGAATCAAATCTACTGTTCTTTGTGCCTCTGCCAGAATATCCTTCTTTGCGGCAGGAACAGTCATCTCCGAAATAGATACCGTAAGGGCAGCTCTCGTAGAATACTTATAACCAATACTCTTGATGTCATCTAATACCTCTGCCGTCTTCGTAGCACCATGTGTATTAAATAATTTATCAAGAATTCCCTTTAACTGCTTTTTACCAACCAGGTAATCTATCTCCAGCGCAAGCTCATTTCCCGGAATGCTGCGGTCTACAATTCCCAAATCCTGTGGGATAATCTCATTAAACAGAATTCTTCCCAGCGTGGACTCAATTATCATGGAACCTTCTGTTCCATCCGGCATCATTCCTCTCATACGAACCTTAATCTTCGCATGCAGGGTAATCTCTTTATTCTCATAAGCAAGAAGTGCCTCGTTCTTTGATTTAAAAATCTTGCCCTCGCCTTTGTCACCCGGCTTGTCAATAGTCAGATAATAAATACCAAGCACCATATCCTGAGACGGAACAGCAACCGGCGCACCATCAGACGGCTTTAACAAATTGTTTGGTGATAATAACAGGAATCTGCATTCCGCCTGTGCCTCAACAGACAAAGGAAGATGAACTGCCATCTGATCACCGTCAAAGTCCGCATTAAATGCTGTACATACCAATGGGTGAAGCTTAATTGCCTTACCTTCCACAAGGATTGGCTCAAAGGCCTGAATACCTAATCTGTGAAGTGTCGGGGCACGGTTTAACATAACCGGATGTTCCTTGATAACATCCTCCAGCACATCCCAAACCTCAGGCTCCAGCTTCTCCACCATTTTCTTTGCGGATTTAACATTATGCGCTAATTTTCTGAATACCAGTTCCTTCATAACAAACGGCTTAAACAACTCTATTGCCATTTCCTTCGGAAGACCACACTGATAAATCTTAAGCTCCGGTCCCACTACGATAACGGAACGTCCGGAATAATCAACACGCTTACCAAGTAAGTTCTGACGGAAACGTCCCTGCTTACCCTTTAACATATCCGACAGGGATTTCAATGCCCTGTTACCAGGTCCCGTTACCGGACGTCCACGGCGTCCGTTATCAATCAATGCATCCACTGCTTCCTGAAGCATACGTTTCTCATTACGGACGATGATATCAGGCGCTCCTAATTCCAACAAACGGTTCAAACGGTTATTACGGTTAATAATTCTTCTATACAGGTCATTCAGATCTGATGTGGCAAAGCGTCCGCCGTCTAACTGTACCATAGGACGGATATCCGGTGGAATTACCGGAACTGCATCTAAAATCATCCATTCCGGCTTATTATCAGAGCCTCTGAATGCTTCCACAACCTCTAATCGCTTAATCACCTTAGCCCGTTTCTGACCGGTTGCTTCCTTAAGCTCTGCCCGTAACTGTACAGACTCCTCCTCAAGGTCAATCGCCTGTAATAATTCCTTTACAGCTTCCGCACCCATTCCGGCCCGGAATTTGCCATAACCATATTCTTCCTCTGCATCCCGGTATTCTTTCTCAGTCAGCACCTGCTTGTAAGCCAGATTTGTCTCGCCCGGGTCTAATACGATATAAGAGGCAAAATACAATACCTTCTCCAGAGTTCTTGGAGAAATATCAAGAATTAATCCCATTCTGCTCGGGATTCCCTTGAAATACCAGATATGGGATACCGGAGCCGCAAGCTCAATATGACCCATTCTTTCACGTCTTACATTTGCCTTCGTAACCTCAACGCCACAACGGTCACAGATTACTCCTTTATAGCGAATCTTCTTATACTTACCACAATGACATTCCCAGTCCTTGCTCGGTCCAAAAATGCGCTCGCAATAAAGTCCGTCTTTTTCTGGTTTTAAGGTTCTATAGTTAATTGTCTCAGGCTTTTTAACCTCACCCCTTGACCACTCTCTAATCTTTTCCGGAGAAGCAAGACCAATCTTAATCGCATCAAAATTCATTTGTTGTTCTGTTTCTTGATTATTAATAGCTGACATCTATTATGCTCTCCTTCCATTATTCGTCATAATTATCGTAGCTGTCCCCATCATAGTTATCATCCTCATAACCATCCTCCGGGTCACCCAATAACTCAAACGCTTCGTCATTTTCATCTACACCGCTGAAGCCTTGCTCTTTCATCTCAGCCTCTTCGCTCTTATAATCCATATCGCCGAAATTCCGGATTTCATCGTTACCGTAGTCCGTGTTTTCACTGATTTCTACTTCCGTATTATCCTCACGCAGCACTCTGACATCCAATGCAAGTGATTGGAATTCCTTCAACAATACCTTGAAGGATTCCGGAATTCCCGGCTTTGGAATATTCTCGCCCTTAATAATTGCCTCATAGGTTTTCACACGACCTACCACATCATCAGACTTCACAGTCAGAATCTCCTGCAAAGTATAGGAAGCGCCGTAAGCCTCTAAAGCCCAAACCTCCATTTCACCAAAACGCTGGCCGCCAAACTGCGCTTTTCCGCCAAGTGGCTGCTGAGTTACCAGTGCATACGGACCAGTTGAGCGGGCATGAATCTTATCATCTACTAAATGGTGCAGCTTCAGGTAATGCATGAAACCAATGGTTACAGGAGAATCAAACTCTTCACCGGTTCTACCATCACGAAGAGTTACCTTACCGGTCCGGTTAATAGGAACGCCTTTCCATTCTTCTCTATGGTCACGGTTCTCGTAAAGATAATCCATTACCTCGTCCGCCACCTGGGATCTCCATTTCTTTTCAAAGTCGTCCCATTCTGTATTAACGTAATCATTTGCCATCTCCAACGTCTCCATGATATCTTCCTCGTTGGCACCATCAAAAACCGGAGTTGCAATTTTAAAGCCTAATGCCTTTGCAGCCAGACCTAAGTGAATCTCCAATACCTGTCCGATATTCATACGGGACGGCACACCCAAAGGATTCAATACAATATCAAGCGGTCGTCCATTTGGCAGGAACGGCATATCTTCCACAGGAAGAATACGGGAAATAACACCCTTGTTACCATGACGTCCAGCCATCTTATCTCCGACACTGATTTTTCTCTTCTGCGCAATATAGACGCGGACAGATTTATTCACTCCAGGTGATAATTCATCTCCGGCTTCTCTCGTAAACACTTTCGTGTCAATAACAATACCAAATGCACCATGAGGCACACGCAAAGACGTATCTCTTACCTCTCTTGCCTTCTCACCGAAGATTGCACGAAGTAGTCTCTCTTCAGCAGTAAGCTCAGTTTCTCCCTTCGGCGTAACCTTGCCGACTAAGATATCACCGGCACGAACTTCCGCACCGATACGGATAATACCATTCTCATCCAAATCCTTTAATACATCCGGACCGAGACCAGCCAAATCCCTTGTGATTTCCTCAGAGCCAAGCTTGGTATCTCTCGCTTCCGCCTCATACTCTTCGATATGAACAGAAGTATATACATCCTCCTGAACTAATCTTTCACTTAACAATACCGCATCCTCGTAATTATAACCTTCCCAGGTCATAAATCCGATTAACGGGTTCTTGCCTAACGCAATCTCTCCACCGGCTGTTGATGCACCGTCTGCGATAACCTCACCAGCCTTAACACGCTCACCCTTCACAACAATCGGTCTCTGATTCATACAGTTACCCTGATTGCTCCTTGCAAACTTGATTACATGATAGGTGTCCTTTGTACCATCATCACATTTAATAACAATTTCTTTGCTGGTGGATTTTTCAACCACGCCGTCATGCTTTGCCACAATACATACACCAGAGTCGACAGCTGCCTTGGCTTCCATACCAGTACCAACTACTGGAGCTTCTGTCTTTAAAAGAGGTACTGCCTGACGCTGCATGTTGGAACCCATCAGTGCACGGTTCGCATCATCATTTTCCAGGAACGGAATCATAGATGTTGCAACCGAAAATACCATCTTAGGTGATACATCCATCAAATCTACTCTATTCTTCTCAAACTCAGCAGTTTCTTCTCTATACCGGCCGGCAATACGAGGATTTGCAAAGGTTCCGTCTGGATTAATAGGCTCATTTGCCTGGGCAACCACATAATTATCCTCTTCGTCTGCCGTCAAATAAACAACCTCATCTGTTACAACCGGATTATCCGGGTCACTCTTATCAAGCTTACGGTATGGTGCTTCCACAAAACCATACTGGTTAATTCTGGCATAGCATGCAAGAGAGTTAATCAAACCAATGTTCGGACCTTCCGGTGTCTCAATCGGACACATTCTTCCATAGTGGGTGTAGTGTACATCACGAACCTCAAATCCGGCTCTGTCACGGGACAAACCACCAGGTCCTAAAGCAGATAAACGTCTCTTATGCGTCAGCTCAGAAAGCGGGTTATTCTGATCCATAAACTGTGACAGCTGGGAGCTTCCAAAGAATTCCTTCACCGCTGCGGTTACCGGCTTAATATTAATCAGCGACTGTGGTGAAATCGTCTCAATATCCTGTGTGGACATTCTTTCCCGTACCACACGCTCCAAACGGGAAAGACCAATACGATACTGGTTCTGAAGGAGCTCACCCACTGCCCGGATACGGCGGTTGCCTAAGTGGTCAATATCATCACTATTACCGATTCCATATTCCAAATGAATATTATAACTGATGGAAGCTAAAATGTCTTCCTTTGTTATGTGCTTCGGAATCAAATCCCGGATATCACGTTTAATCGCTCTCTTCAATTCCTCTTCATCCGTATATTCTTCCAAAAGCTGTGCCAATACAGGGTAAAATACATCTTCGGTTACGCCTAATTCCGTTGCGTCAAAATCAACATACTCATTGATATCGACCATCATATTAGACAATACCTTTACATTACGGGTTTCCGTCTGAATCATTACAAATGGAACAGCAGCATTCTGTAATTTCACAGCACTCTCTCTGGTAAGCTTTTCCCCTGCTTTTGCAAGTATCTCGCCAGTAACCGGATTCACTACATCCTCTGCCAATACATGTCCTGCAATACGATTCTTAAATGCAAGTTTCTTATTAAATTTGTAACGTCCAACCTTTGCCAAATCATAACGTCTCGGGTCAAAGAACATTGCATGAATCAGGCTCTCTGCACTCTCCACCGCCAAAGGCTCACCTGGGCGAATCTTCTTATATAACTCAAGCAATCCATCCTCATAATTATTAGATGGATCCTTCTCAATACTTGCCAGAATCTTCGGTTCGTCACCAAACAATTCACGAATTTCTTCATTGGTTCCAATGCCCAGAGAACGGATTAATACGGTAATCGGAACCTTTCTTGTCCTATCAACACGCACATAAAATACGTCATTGGAATCTGTCTCGTACTCTAACCACGCACCACGATTCGGGATAACAGTACAGGAATACAGGGTTTTTCCTAATTTATCATGTCCGATGGCATAATAGATACCCGGCGAACGAACTAACTGGCTAACGATAACACGCTCTGCGCCATTAATTACGAAGGTACCGGTCTCCGTCATCAGCGGTAAATCACCCATAAAAATGTCATGCTGGTTTATCTCATCCGTTTCCTTATTATGAAGACGTACATTGACCTTCAAAGGAGCTGCGTATGTTGCATCTCTTTCCTTGCACTCCTCAATTGAGTACTTAACATCCTCCTCGCTTAACTGGAAATCCACAAATTCCAGACTCAGCTGACCACTGTAATCAGTGATTGGAGAAATGTCATCGAACACCTCTTTAAGTCCTGCCTCTAAGAACCATTTGTATGAGTCTTTCTGTACTTCGATAAGATTAGGCATCTCAAGTACTTCCTTTTGTCTGGAATAACTCATCCGGATTCCTTTTCCCGCTGCTACAGGACTAATTCTGCTCTTTTCCATTGACGTTTTCACCCCTTGAATATTATTTTTATTATTACCCAGCCGCGCACAGGTACTTGTGAAATAATCCGTGCAGATGATTACTGCCAGACTATTTCACCAATACCTGTATAGAGCATTCCGCCGAAGCGAGCTATTTAATGAAATGAAAGCGGGCTTCCGGCTGAATAACTACAGATTTTCAATGTTTTTTGACATTGATATACATTATTGCGGACACCTACCCACAATAATGACATTTTAATATTCTACCACTGGAATTATCAAGTGTCAACCAAATTTTTCATGGTTTTTTTCAGAATTTTTGGAAACAATATATGTTGTATATTGCCTAGATGAGAATATCTATATATAGTTTTATTTTTTCTCATTTAAATATGTATTTACCCTGTCCTGGATAATATCCACCGTCTCTGCAAGGCTTTTTTCTCCGGAAAAATAATACTCTGCTTCCCCGCAGACAATTTCCTTTACATAAAAATCACTTTCGGTTCTTCTATCGGTTTCCATTACAATTGCATTAAACATCTTCTCCTGGCTGACCGTCAAAGGTGCCATGGTATAGCTGAAGGTACTTGTTTTCGCTTCACCCTGTATTGGTTCAATCCACACTCCGTCTCTTTCGTATGGCTCCGTTGCCGTAAACCGTTTTAAAAATTCCTCAAAACAGTCTTTTCTAACCGGAATGCCCTCCGCATCTACTCCGTACATTATAACATTCTCACTTATATCCTGATAATCTTTTAAAAGGAACATCCTGACAAACTGCCATGCCCCCTCCTTATTTTTGCTTCCCTCTACAATCCCATATTGTCCATCCGCTGCCCGGAATGCGGTGCTGCTTCCTTTCATGCTAGGAGTACCGACAAAAACGAAATCACCGTTTAATGCCGTATCATACAGCTCCACTCCCAACGGTGACATATCATTACTATGAGAAAACAATAATTTGTTCTCACGAAGACAGGTGATTTCATCCTCAGCCGGTATCGCATCCTGTTCTTTTCCATATGTTTCTGCAATCTCCAGCAATTCCTGAAATGCTTCCGACCGAAAATCACAATTCCCACTGCTCCAGTCGACAAATCCATCCATCATTCCATCCATAAATTCATCTATAATATCAGCGGATGACGCATCACAAAACAGTGCCGCATCGGAATTATTCTTAAGTAACTCCTTCAATGCATTGATATCCCATTCCCTTGTGACATCCACATTTGATTTCTTTGTAACCCAGCCTGAAATATACACCCGTGATATTGTCTGATACAGTTTCCCATCTGTCTCAAATGCCTCCAGCACATTCGGAAGAAAATCTTCTTTCTTTATTTCCCCATCCTGCTCCATAAAGGAATATAAATCCGCCAGTAAACCCTTCTCTAAAAATACCTCTGCATTTTGTTCCGGCAGCAAAATAATATCCATTTCCTTTCCCGCCGCCAAGTCCACAGCAAGCGACTGGTATGGATTCTCATTTTCTTCATAAGAAACAATTTCAATGGCATATTCCTGATTTTCCCGATTAAAAGCCGCCACCTGTTTTTGTACGCTGTCGTCAGTATAAACGCAGCCTAAACGGAGCGCCTTACGGTTCTGCGCCATTCCAGGCTCCCCCTGCTCTAACAATGCAAGCTGCTGTTTTCCCTGCAAAATGGTAAATCCATCTTCACTATATATAATTTTTTCAATTTCTCCCCTGTCAATATCCGCCTGCTTCCAGCTCACAAGAGGAAGCATTTTTTTCTCTGCCATGGAATATTGGTAGACATATTCTCTGCCATTTAGACAAAAATCACAGGTGCCTGCGCCGTTTATGAGAATATTCGTATCATACTGTCCTTCCTCCAGCTCTACAACACTTTCCGACGTTTCCTGTTCTGCCAGCAGCTGAAATATTTCTAATTTTTCCTGTTCTCCCACATATTCAGCGGTAACAAATATAATCTGATTATCAGCGTTCCGGCATGCCTCCAAAAAATGGGTTCCCTCGTGGGTTGTAATATGCTTCAGCCATTTTCCATTTTCATCAAAGATACAGATTCTGCCGGATTCACAAAAAATGCAGATGCTTCCATTTTCGTCAATTTGTAATGCTGCAACGGCATCCGTTTCTTCCAACTCAGCATCCAATTCTGCCAGTAGCTTCATTTGTCCATCCGCACCCACAACCACCAGATATTTCATATAATGTTCTGCAGCCTCATCATAGCTTTCCCCCAAAATGTAAAAGCTGCCGTCCGGACCAACATCAAAGCCTCTTATCTCCATGTCCGGTAAGTTCTCCAATGGCATAGTGTCAGACACCTGTTTTCCCTCTATCCGGCAGATTACTCCACTACACTCCACCTCCCCGGTCTTTTCCGTATAACCATTTATCAAAACAAATTGTTTTCCATCCCTGTATGCTATGCCTGCAGCTTCCCATACATCTAATCCCTGGTTCTTTACAGACTGTTCCAGCCCTATAATCTGTACAGCATGGAAATCTTCTGTTTCTTCTTCCCGTTTTGTCCCGTTGCATCCGGACAGCAAAAGGCATACAAGCATACTAAGCAGACAAAAAATGCATTTTCTATTTTTCACTGTACGCCTCCTCATGTAACTTTAATCTTCCATCCTCCATATAGACAATACGACCTGCCCGCTGTGCCACCTGATTATCATGCGTGACAATCAATATTGTTTTGCCCTCTTTATTTAATCCCGTCAAAATATCCAGCAACTCCATGCCGTTACGTTTGTCCAGTGCCCCCGTCGGCTCATCTGCCAGTATCAGTTCATTCCCAGACACCAACGCTCTGGCAATCGCACATCTCTGCTGTTGTCCCCCGGACAGTTTAGAAGGTCTTTTTTTCGCCAGTTCCTCTATTCCCATCCATTCCAGCACCTGCATAACCTTTCTTCTTCGCACCCTTTGCGATACATTTTGTATACATAAAGGCAGTTCCACATTCTCATATACTGTGTACTGATTCAGCAGAGCAAAATTCTGAAATACAAACCCTATATGTTCCCTGCGGAACTTGTGCAGCTTTTGTCCCTTAAGCGCATGCACCGGGATATCCTCAAAATAATACTCTCCTGACTGAAAGGTATCCATACCGCTAATCACATTTAAAAGAGTGGTTTTCCCCGAACCGGATGTTCCCATTACCGCCAACATTTCTCCTTGTTCCATTGTCAACGACACCTTATCCAGTGCTTTTACTTCACTATCTCCGGTTCCGTATATTTTCATTACATTTTTTAATACAATCATGTATCATAACCCCCCATTAATTCCACTGGTGTCTGCCTTACCAGCCACAGTATCGGTATAAAAGCAGCCACACCTGCAAGCACCATCCCAACGAAAAAGGCAGTTCCCACTGTATGCTGCAAATATATCCCTCTGCCACTCTGCCAGCTCACAATACCATAACTGTCAAAATATTTCTGTAAGATAAAATAGCCTAAAACAACCGCAGACCCATATGCGGCAATCATTTTCAGCAGATTTTCTCCAAGGAGAAGCAGAATAAAATCCCTGGTGGAAGCACCATTTGCATAAAATATTCCAAAATACTTTGTATTATCTAAAATGTCCGCCATCTGAGTACACATCAATATAATCAGAATTGCCATTCCTATAAAATACAGCATCCGTATTGTGACACAGATAACCTTTGCATTTTTCTGTTCTCTCGCTTCGATGACTTCGGAAAGAACGGCATAATTTGCTGTAAGCCCATACTTTTCTGCCAGTCTTTTAATTTTCTTTTCCGTTTCTTTCAGCTCATAGCCCTTTTTTACCGTGTAGGTTATCCTTGGTGATGAGACTTCTGGAATTATCGCAATCGCCAGATTATCCAGCTCCACCATATAATCCATCTGCAAAATTCCATCTGCACCATATATATTTTCATCCAGCCACTTTGAATCCTCTTCTAATATGCCAGCCACACAAAAATGACAGGTCTCTTCTCCTATCACCATTTCATAGACCGTACCCACTGGAATATCCGAATAGGAGCTGCCCAGATACAGCAGCACCTCATTCTCTGTCACCTCACACTCAGCCGGCTCTCTGCCCTCCTGCAGCTTCATTCTGCATATGGAGGCTGCCTCCGGATTCATAAAAAGCATCCAAAACTCTGTACCTTCATTCTGCTCCAGTTCATTCTGCCGTTTTATCAGTTCCTCAAAGCACGGAGAACCATTTCCACCCATGCCACAGTCCCCTATGCCGGTAACCTCCTCCATTTCCGAAACCTCTTTTATAAACTGCATCAAATCTGCTTCCTTCTCAAACCCAAAGGAATCTCCTGTCAGATTCAGCCCCCCTGCCTGACCGGTTCCTCCATTCATCCATTCTTCACAGGCAATTCTTCCCTGTCTGGTATACTGATAAGAAAATACAGAAAATAGCACTAATAAGGAAGCAAACAGACAAAGAAAGAACGTCACCATGCAGATAAATAATCTTTGCACGGCCCGCTGTGCGGCAAACCTACATATTGTTTTTAGCTTCATCCTTCCACCTACCTTTTATAAAGACCGCATTCCCTCGGCAGGAGTAGTATGAAGCACTGTGTAAAAAGGCCATACCATAGAAGCTGCCACAACTGCCGCCGCAGAGAGACCCAAATGACATATATTATCTCCCATGTACTTCCACTTAAGCCAGTTATCCTGTGTGACAACCATCCGGAAACCCCAAAATATCACATCTAAAAACACGGAAATTCCCACCATCACACATATATCCTTAAGCAAAACAACCGATATTCCTCCCAATGTGCCGCCCAGTGCCTTACGTACCACCAGTTCCTTTTTTTTTCTCTTAATCCAGACGGAAGAAACCATATAACACGCACACAGACAAAATGCAAACAGTACCGAGACAATGCCGCGGTTTACCTGCGCCACGACATAAGACATTACTTCTCCCTCTCCTGACTCCTGCTCTGTATACTCTTCAGACACTGTATAATACTGTTTATCTCCAATCTGATATAACCAATCTGCCAGCTCTGCAAAGCTTTCTTCCACTCCTATACCATTACTTCCATAGGACACTGTAAATTCCGCAAATTCCCCCTCCATAAGTCTTCTGTCAATCTCCCGCTGTTCCTGTCTTTCCATACAATCATAAAACAAAAACAGCCTGTCATCTGCGCCGCTCCCTGTTATATCTTTAAGAATTCCTATTACCTCATATGATTTTCCATCTACTACAAGTCTTCTGTTTTTCTCCTGCTGCTGCGTGTACATAAGCAGCCCGCATCCGATTACAACACAGCTGCGGTGATGTACCCTCTCCGCCTCCGTAGGAAAATGTCCCTCTTCTATCATTTCCGGATAAGGCTCTGTCTGTTTCAAGACAACATCGGCATTCATTTTTATCATGGCATCCCCAATACAAAAGTCATAATCCGACAATATGACATTTCCCTTTTCCAACTCCAGGGTTTCCGTTTCAAAGCCCCGAAATCTCTGGATAGCTCTCTCCTCTCCCATTGAATAGGTATACCGATAGTATGTTTTATACTGTTCTTTTTCCATCTGTTCTGCTGCCTCATTTTGTGCATTTTGAAGCTGTATACCTCTGATTACTATAAAAAATGTCAGGGTAAATGTAAGTATCATTAATAAACTGGCTGGTTTATCATGAATAACATAGGTATCCTTTTCTTTCATGTGCCCTCCCATATAGTATCCGGCTTCTCTGAAAAAAACAGAATTTTCATCCGGACAAAATATAAGAATGGATATTATAAATGCCCATATTCATATTACCCATTCTTATTCATATCACTTTACAGAAACAGTATCACTTTTTTCGCTAAATCCATTTAACTTTACACTAATGTTAATCTTCTTGCTCGTCGTAGAACCTGTAGTTGCTTTTACCGTTGTCTTATAACGGTTTAACTTCACACTGGCCTTATTTGTTTTTGATGAGCCGGTACCCACTTTGAAATATCCTTCTCCTGCATCCCGATGCGAGCCAACCAACCCTCCACCATAACTATACGGATTTATATATTTTTCGATTTTTACCGGTTTTTTTATATCTACAACCTTATTCCTAACAATATTTGCACTCCCCCATATCTTTGCGTCACTGTTTCCGGATGTCAGATATGTAGATGCCGCCGCCTGCGCTGTTACTACCGAAGTCATCACCAATAATAATACTCCAAACGCAATAACTACTGTTCTTAATTTCATTTTTTTCCTCCTTTTCATCTGGTCTGAATATAAACTAACTTGTGAAAATCAGTCCATTAATTTTATGTATAGAGTTTATCATCTATAACCGGCATTGTCAATAGTTTTTCATCGTTTGTCGTTTTACATAATTTCAAAAAACAGACCTGCTCTTTCACAGGTCTGTTTACACATTTTTTCGCTCATTCGTTTAATTTCCAAAATATTCCCAGATACTGCCGTTCCACTTCATCAAATGGAACAAATCCTTCCGAAAAGCGGCTTTTCATCTCCGGCTCTTCCCTGTCGGAGGATTCACTTAACAATTCCCGCAAATCAAAATAAAGCATATCCTCGTCTATCACCTTTACCAGCACTGCCTCTGCTTCCGTTAACGGACTGCCAAGATATTTTCCATAAATAATATCCAGCATCCTCTGTTCCAGTTCCCGATAAGCCGGCATAGATTTTTTAAAGGGACCCGGTACATCTGAAAGATATGCTTCACTGGCATCATGTAACAGACAGGCAAGACGCACCCGTCTGCTATAGCCCCTTGCCTCTGCCTCCATTGCACAATTTATACAATGCTGCCCAACAGAGAAAAAATGCTTTACATGTCCGTTTCCTCTACATATCAGGGACAGGGCATGAGCAATATCTTCAATGTAAATCTTATCCGCTTCCGGTTGTAACGGATAAAAATGGATTCCGCTATAGGTTGTAATATAGTCTGACATGTATCTAATAATCCTCTCTTTATAAAGAAGCTCCCTTCTGATTCAAACAATACCTCGCTTCCAGCTCGGTGTCGCAACGCTCGCCAAATAAAAGTGCTAACGCACTTTTCTAAGATAATAAAAAAGCACAGTCCGGAATGCAAGCATTCCATTCTGCACTTTTTTATTATCTTAACAAAAGCACTTCGTGCTTTTGCTTGGCTCACTGTTCTGCGCAGATTACTTTAATGTAACCTTAGCACCTTCAGCCTCTAACTTAGTCTTAATATCCTCAGCCTCTGCCTTAGAAGCACCCTCTTTAACAACCTTAGGAGCTCCGTCAACAACTTCCTTAGCTTCCTTAAGACCTAAACCAGTTACCTCACGAACAACCTTGATAACCTTAACCTTATTAGCGCCAACCTCTGTTAACTCTACATCAAACTCATCCTTCTCAGCAGCTGCTTCTCCGCCTGCTGCTCCACCTGCCGCTACAACTGCAACACCTGCTGCAGCAGATACGCCAAACTCTTCCTCACAAGCCTTTACTAAATCGTTTAACTCTAAAACACTTAACTTCTTAATCTCTTCGATAAATTCCTGAGTAGTCATTATTCTAATTCCTCCATTAATTAATATTTGATGATAACATCATTCTACACTATGTTACAAAGGATATAAATCCTATGCCTCTGCTGCACCATCCTGCTGCTCTGCAATCTGCTTGATAACTCTTGCAAAGTTTGCGATTGGTGACTGGATACTTCCAAGGAACTTGGAAAGCAACTCTTCTCTTGAAGGGATGCTGGAAATGGTCTTGATGCCGGCCTGGTCATAGTAGGTTCCCTCAACAACACCAGCTTTAATCTCCAATGCTTCTGCCTCTTTTGCAAATTTAGCAAGAATTCTTGCTGGAGCAGTTGCATCTGTCTTAGAGATAGCGATTGCATTCGGTCCTTCCAAATCATCCTTTAAAGATTCAAATTCTGTGCCTTCAATTGCAAAACGTACCATCGTGTTCTTATATACCTTGTATATAACACCGGCTTCTCTTAACTCCTTACGAAGTCTGGTATCCTGTTCTACAGTAAGACCACGATAGTCAACTATTACAGCTGATTGTGCATCCTGAAGCTGAGCTTTAATCTCTTCAACAATTGGTTGCTTTAATTCAATCTTTGCCATCGTTTCTGCGCCTCCTTATTATATTAATGACTGCGCGATATCGAACCTTTTCTATCTTACGACTCTTTAAGCTTTCATAAAAAAAGCTCCATGTCCAAAGACATAGAGCGAAACGTCATTCATACGATTCTTCCTCGGTAGGCGCTGCGCTTACACCAAATGGTACCTACTGTCTTCGGCAGTTCATCGCTAGATACTTTAACATACAACACATAAAGTGTCAAGCATTTTTTACTAAAATAAATGATACATATTTGTATAATATTCTACTTTTTTATACTAGACATGATTTTTTTTCTATATTATAATAAAGATAATTATATCTTAATCAGCTTCAAAGGATTGAACTGATTTTATGATTTTCGGTTAAGGCTTATTTTTCCAGGGAAGGAGGTAAATAATATGCTGAATCTGAATAACGTCTATAATTATTATGGTTCACAGGTAATCGCTCCCAAAAGCGACCGGTCTGCTTCTCACAAAAAAGACGATTTAAAAACAATTTACAATAACATGGTTAAGCAAAATCAGCATTCTCCATTATATAAGTTTACCTTCTCTGATGCAACCCAGGCCTATGCTATCGGTATTAAGGAGGCTGCCATGGCTTTAGAATCCGAAAGCAGATTATTGGGCGGACAGGAGGATACTGTATTCGCGCAAATGACTGCCGTATCCGATAATGAAAATATTGTTTATGCCATTTTAAATGATTCCGAAGCAAAAGACCTTCCCGAAAAGCTCTCCATACAGGTTGATACATTAGCCAGGGGGCAAACCAACGTAGGCACTTATCTTCCTGCAGGGGAAACCATGTTTCCTGCCGGAGATTATTCCTTTGGCATTGCAGTGGGACATAACAAATACACATTTCAGCTTACCGTACACAATGGTGATACGAACCAGGAGCTTCAACGCAATCTTGCCACCTCCATTAACGAAAATAATATCGGGGTACGGGCAAGTATCCGGAATAACCGCGTAGACGGAACCTGCGCTTTTGTACTCCGTTCAGAGGCAACAGGCTTGCCAAAGAATGACGACTTATTTTTCCGGTTTGATGAGACCTACCTGGAAAATGATATAACAAGCCTGTTAGGTATTGACAACATTAATGAAACACCCTCCAACGCAGAATTTTACATCAACGATACCATGCATACCTCAATCAGCAACCGAATCTCTATCAACCACTCCATTGATATTGATTTGCTCTCCACCAGTGAAGAACCGGTCAATGTTTATTTAGTTCCGGATGAGGAAAAAATATCCGATAAGCTGACGGATTTTATAAATTCTTACAACCAGCTGATTGATATTGCAAGAAACAGCTCCAGCCAAAAGGGAGCCACCAAGCTTTTCCGGGATATTACAGGTATTGCCAGACGCAACCAGAAGGCTTTGGAAACCGCAGGGCTTACAGTTGATGAAAACGGCTATATGAACCGCTCCAGCGAGGCCGACAGCGCACAAATACAGTCTTTATTTGACGAAGAGCTTTCTAATTTCCGGAAGGATATCAAACGGACAACAGATAAAATGACCCTGAATCCTCTGCATTATATTGACAAAATTGTAGTTACCTACCCAAATACAACTGGAACCTATCCAAATCCCTATATTCCGTCAAAATATTCCGGACTTTTATTTAACGATTATGCATAGGAAGCCTACATATTAACATATCTTCACAATTAAAACAATG
>ULOF01032814.1_pt1 | contig 23480 bp, 15 predicted proteins | sample 1952371 | NCBI WGS metagenome assembly ULOF01 (sample SAMEA4835597, study PRJEB28245) | human gut metagenome | biome: gut microbiome; material: fecal sample | place: Denmark | collected 2008 | reverse complement strand
ATGACAACCGCCCCAAATGTCTTTCCGAGGAGCAAAGCGACGTGGGAATCCCCTAAAAAGAAACGCAAACACAGTGGCGGTTGCCACTGTCCTCGCTTGTTTTCGCAATTTCTACCGCGCAACCACTCTTCACTCTCAAAATGAGAAGGACAAAAACTCAAACCGCAATTCCGTGCGAGTGCTTGCTTGGTGTTTAGCGTGCAAAGCACGCAAGTGGATAGACGAACACTCATTCAGAGCATTCTTATACACGGAATGTGCCTATTCAAAGTGCGAGCCGCAAGGCGGCGAGAAAAGCGAGCGTCGAAGCTCGACGGTTAGTACCGTCCGACTGTGCCGTTTGGGTGCGTAGCTGGCACACAAAGGACGGTGACACGGCTTTCAGCCGATTTGTATTGCCAACAGCCCGTCTGCCGTTCGTTGCTCGCAACGAACTAGCGATTGCTACGAAGTCAATCGCGTCAGTGTTGTCCCCCGCTGCGCGGTCGCCGTGGGTTCCCTCAAACTTGTGCAGAGGGGGAACGGCGATATGGGCGCGACGCGTTAAGCAACCCGTCCGGTGGACGTGTTGTAGCCAAAGCGAACGAGGCGGATTGCATTGCGCAAACGCCGAAGTCCAAACACCTGAGGAAAGGGGAAATTTTAATTTAATTTTCACGCAATACACTCTTGTAGAGAAAAAACGCCACTCTTTTTTTCGAGAGGGGCGCTGACAAAGTTAGTCGCGATTTAGCGCGGTCTTACTTTTTATTCTCAAATGATGATTGAGATGAAGAACAAGAAAGCGCCCCTTGAATGGCAACCCTAATTTACTATGCGTAAATGAGTTGACAAGCGGATGCCTCTGCCGCAGTTATTCGCTCAATATCGCGGTTTTGAAAGGCTAAAGTGCAGTTCCCTCATTCCCTTGTTGCGTACGTGACGAGTGAGCAAAAGGGCTTTGACGAAGTTAGGCGCTATTTAGCGCGCTTGACGCATATGGAGTTCACGCATCCCGTCAACCTCATCGCAAATCTCCTTCAAATTACAATGCGCGCAGTCCACGAGTACGTTGTCGAGAATGTGGTTGAAGGCGGAGAGTATTTTCGAGGTGTGCGAGGCAAAATCCTGAAGAGGAGAAAAGTCGGCAGCAGTGTCGGCGACGAAGAGAACGGTGACGGCGTTGACGACGTCACGGGACAGATAGGACTTAATGGTGGTTGCGCCGAGCGATTCAAAAGACAAGCCTTGTTTGAGAGCGGTTTTTGAAACGCGCACTTGTTCACGCTGTTTGATGACGGATGCACGCATCATAAAGCCTTCCACGTTTTCTTTGTACTTTGCGTACTCCAAAGATTTGGTAAGGTCGAAAATTGCCTGCTCGTCGTCGGAAGCGTCCTTGACGGAAATCAAAACGATTTTTGCATAGTTGCAATCGTGCTTGATGTCTTTGAGTTCTTTGCCGATAACGAGCGTTTGGTTGACGACGGGCAGACCGTCGGTGAGGACGGTTGCCACGGCGCACGGCATATCGCTTCCGCCGAGTTCGTATGCGCTGTCTTTTGTGAGAATGAGCGAACTATGCTCGCTCGTGGGCAAAGCCTTGCTCGCGTCGTAAGCGTAAACCTTGGCGTCGTTTTTTGCGATATACGCCTTCAATTTCTTTATATCGTCGTCAAATATGTTTATCATTTTATCACCGATTTCGTTTTTGCAATTTTGATTTCAATTGCACAAATCGAGGGTTTATTCTATTATTTCAAGTACTTTAAGTGCTTGTTTTACGCCTATCACGATGTTTGAATCGGCAGGAAGTTCAAACACGTTTTCGCCCTTGAGGTCAAAGGACGCAAGGTTTTTATCGTCGCCTATAGTTGCAAGAAGTTTGACTCCGTCGTAGTCGAGATTGCGCACAGCTTCCTCGTCCGAAACGCGATTTACGACGATTCCGATCTTGTCGTACATCACGAGTTCGTCGGCAACTTTCTTTATGGTTTTGCACACGTCCCTACCCTTCTTCGACTGATCGGTGACGAGAATGAGGTGCGTGACTTTTTCCATAACTCTGCGGTTTATCTGCTCGATTCCCGCCTCGCCGTCGATGACGACGTAGTCGAATTCCTCGGACAAAATGCCGATAACGTCCTTAAGATACGCGTTGATTTTGCAGTAGCAACCTGCACTTTCAGGGCGACCTACGGCGATAAACGCATAGCCATCTTTTTCAACCATAGCGTCAAAAATGCGGAAGCGCGCTTCGTTGAGAAGTTCGATTGCCGCGCGCGCGTTGCCGTCCTCAACGTTCTCGATTATGCTTTTTCTTATATCGTCAATTGTGGATTTCACTTCAACGCCAAGCGCGGTGGAAAGACCTACCGCAGGGTCTGCGTCTATTGCCAGAATACGTTTGTCGGGGAAGTTTTCCACCAACGTACGCACGATGGTTGCGGCAAGTGAGGTTTTGCCCACGCCGCCCTTTCCTGCGACTGCGATTATAGTTGCTTTTTTCATTGTATACCTCCCGTCGCTCAGCGACGTTAAATAAATAATACAACTTTGTTTCGGCTTTGTCCACAGCAAAACGCCATATACTCGAATTGTGCGCCGATTTGCACGAAAACGCAACTCGTCGTTGCGCCGATGACGCCTAAAATGTATTTACATTTTAGCCAATGCGATTTATAATTCTATTATCAATTGAAAAAGGAGTTATTATGTATAAATTCAATCCGAAATTCTATGCGGACGTGCGAATCGAAGACAGAAGCACCACCGCAATCGTCTACAAAAACGGCGCTTTGGATGTGTGCAGAGTGCGCAACGAAAAGCGCGCGTTTATTCGCGTATACGACGGACAAATTTGGCTTTATACGTCAACGTCCGACACGAGCAAGATTCAGGAAGAACTCGACAATCTGTATGCGCAGGCAACGCCCAACGACGATATCGCAAACAATCCCATCGTCAGAAGGTATCAGGTCAACGTTGCAACCGAGTACAAATTTGAGGATCGCAATTCAAGAAACGTGCCGCTCGAAGACAAAAAGGCGCTTTGTCAAAACATTCAACCTCACATAAAGAGCCAATTCCTCGCAATGTCGCAAGTCGGATATCAGGATCGCAACAGCCGTTACGAATTCTACTCTTCAAAGGGTGCGGATATCAAATACGATTATCAAATGTGCGGAATTCTTGCGGCAGGCATACTCGCAGCCCCCGGCGACTTCGTTCAAGCGTTTTATCAACTTGCAAAGCCGTTCTTTGACGAAATAAAGGACTACGAAGCGCCCATCGAAAAGAAAATGGCGGACGCAGACAACTTCGTTCTCAACGCAAAACCTTGCAAGAAGGGCAAATTCCCCGTTATTCTCTCGCCTATGGCGGCAGGTATGTTCGCTCACGAGTCCTTCGGACACAAGAGCGAGGCGGACTTTATGCTCGGCGACGAGCAGATGGCAAAAGAATGGGTGCTCGGCAAGAAGGTCGGCAGCGAAATTTTGTCAATCGTAGACACGGGCACCGATTTCGGCTCGGGCTACGTTCCCTTCGACGACGAAGGCACGAGATGCACCAAAACCTACCTCATCAAAGACGGTATTTTGTGTGGACGTTTGCACAGCGCAACCACGGCAGCGGCGCTTGACGAGGAACTTACGGGCAACGCAAGAGCAATCGATTGCAAGTTCGAGCCTATCGTCAGAATGACCAACACGTATATCGAGCCGGGCAACAGCACTTTTGACGAACTCGTCGCCGGCATAGACGAAGGCTACTTTATCGACACCGTATCGCACGGCTCGGGCGGCTCTACGTTCACAATCGCGCCGTCTGTGGCATACGAAATCAAAAACGGCAAGCTCGGCGATCCGGTAAAAATCTCAGTAGTCACGGGCGACGTATTCGAAACGCTTATGCATATAGACGGACTCAGCAACGAAACGGTGTTTGAGGACGGCGTATTCGGAGGTTGCGGCAAGATGGAGCAATTCCCTCTTCACGTTCTGGACGGCGGTCCGTTCGTTCGCGTTAAAGAAATGAACGTACAATAAGGAGAAACCTATGGAAAAAGAATATATCACACACAAGACATCCTCTCTGTCGATAAACGTCGTGGCAACCGAGGTCGAATCCTTGCGCAAAGTCGTTGAAACCACCTCGACAGTACGCGCGTACGACAACGGCTGTATCGGCGTTGCGGGTCAAATCGGCGAAGACGATATTGCGGGACTTGAGCAACAAGCGGTTGAAAACCTCTCCGCAGGCATCGATTATCCCTGTGAACTCACTCAAAACGTCACCAAGAGCGTCGATACGAGAAAGCATATCGTAGACACCGATCATTTCGTGCAAATAGCGAGAGAATTGCTTGCAGAACTCAAAAAAGAAGTCCCCGACTTCCTTTTCAGCAACAAAATTCAGTATCACGAGAGTGAAACGACCTATCGCAACAGCCAAAACGCTTCCCTCTATTATGCAGGCAACGAAATGGATTTGGTCATATGCATCAAGAGCAAAGCGAGCGCAAACATTATGGACTTTGCATACGCCGTGGCAATCGACAAATACGACAAGCAAAAAGCCGTAAACGACATTAAAGCGCTTTGCAACGCATATCTCAACGACGTTCCCCTCGAGGACGGCAAATACACCGTCGTCGCAGAGCAATCTCTATTCTTCGGCAACTGCCTCGACCACCTTTTCGGCGAGAGTTACGCAACGGGTGCGTCGCTGTTCAAAGACAAACTCGGACAGCAAATACTCAGCGACAAATTCACACTAGAACTCGACAGAGATAAAGAGTTGAACCTTGCACTTTTCGACGCAGAAGGCTCTTTTGCCGAAAACGGCGAAAACGTTCTCATCGACGAAGGCACTTTCAAACGCGTCCTCGCAAACAAGAAAGTTGCAAAACAATACGGTTTACCGCGTGCTTGTTGCTCAAACGCCGCATACGACTCAACGCCTTCTATGGGCGCTTCGGGTGCGTCCATTCGCAATACGGCGGACAGAATCGAAGATTTGCTACACGGCGAAAAGGCAATCTACATTCTCGACGCTTCGGGCGGAGATATGACCACGAGCGGCGATTACGCAACTCCCTGCCAAGTCGCACTTCTCGTTGAAAACGGCAAATTCGTTGGCAGAGTGCCGCAAATCAACTTGTTCGGCAACCTCAACGACTTCCTCGGCAAAGACTTTATCGGCGCAAGCGGCAAAGGCTTGTTTGAAAACGATTTCCGCCTTGCCGTTGCAAAAACGAACGTCACCAAAATCTAACGACGTACGTCGCAGAGGCAAAACGGCGCAACAGTGCCGAAAGCACGTATTGCACCCCACCGCCAATGCACGACAACTGAAAAATAAGAAAACCGCGCAAATCGAGTTTTGCGCGGTTTTATTTTTTACATAAAATGAATTTTTAGATGGAAAAAACGGAATCTTTCGATTCCGTTTTCTTACGCTAATATTTTTTTCAAGCAGTCAGATAGACCACGAGGAATACGATTGCCAAAGCCAGCATAAACGCACCCATAATAAAACTTGCTTTAAGTTTTTTCTTCTTTTCAGGGGCGTGTTTCCTTTCCTTATACTCCTCGTAAGACTCTTTTTTATGCCAATTCAAGCCTCTTCCGGCAGGCATATGCGTGTTTATCATCGTCGAAATGCTGTATCCGATGCCGTCAAACGCGCCCATATCAGACGCCCAAGCGAGTCCGCTTATGCCGAGAAACACGACTCCCGACACGAAAAACGCGTCACAGAGCACTTTCATCACGTCTCTCGGTGCGAGTTTCTCCGTGAGCAAACCGTTTATTCCGCAAACCGTAAGCACAACGGCAAGCGCAATCAACAGCAATACGCCGATTTTTATAAGTTTCGTCTTCATTGCTCAGAATCGTCCGTGTGGTTTTCGTCGGTATCGAGCACGACGTCGTGACCTGCAACGGTAATGCCCTCTTGTTTGAGAAGTCCGAGATCGACTTGTGCAACCACGGGTTGTTCAGAGGTCGGTTCTGCCTCGTTGCGCTCAGCGTTTTCGACTTCGACGGTTTTCTCTTCGACGAGATCCTCTTGAGCCGCACTTGCTTGAGGTTGAGCGTTTTCTTCCACTTCTTCGCCTCTGCAGATTCTGACGTATTTTTCAAACTCTGCCTGATTGCAAGACACGAAGTGACCGGGTTCGACCTCTCTCATCTGAGGTTTATCGACGGAATAGTCGTGATCCGCAAGAGGATTGTAGACGATACGTTTGCGTTGTTTCTCGTAGATAGGATCGGGAAGCGGAATTGCCGAGAGCAGCGATTTCGTATACGGGTGAAGCGGGTGCGCAAACAGTCTGTCCGACGTTGCAAGTTCCACCATATTTCCGAAATACATAACGCCGATTCTGTCCGAGAAATATTTGACGACGGAAAGGTCGTGCGCAATGAACATAATCGTCAATCCGAGTTCGTGACGCAAATCGTTGAGAAGGTTGATAACCTGCGCCTGAATGGACACGTCAAGAGCGGAGATAGGCTCGTCGGCGATAATCATTTCGGGCTCCATAATGATGGCGCGCGCAACGCCGATACGTTGTCTTTGACCGCCCGAGAACTCGTGCGGATATCTGCCTGCGTGTTCTCTCACAAGGCCGACCTTTTCAAGCACGTCGTACACTTTTTCGTCAACGACTTTTTTATCTCTGATTCCGCGAATGGTAAGACCTTCCGCAATGATTTCACGCACGGTCATACGAGGATCGAGCGATGCGATCGGATCTTGGAAAACCATTTGAATCTTGGTTACGAGTCTCGTTTTTCGTGCAAAATTGAGGTCTTTGAGATACTGTTTGAGAAGCGCAAAATATTCTTTGTCTTTCTTCTGAAGAGCGGCAAACTTGGGCTTATACTCTTCTTTGACCTTGTTCATATACTCTTTGGCATAATCCTTGTCACATCTCTTTTGGTCGTGTTTTGCACTACGGATTTTCTTGTTTTGCTCTTTGACGGCGGATTTCATATCGGCAAAAGACGCTTTGAGATCGACTTCCAACTCCTCTCCCTTCTTTTTGAAGAGAGACTTTTTCAAATCCGCGCTGAACTTTTTGATAGCGGCGCTTCTTGCTTCCTTATACGAAAGCGTACCCGCGCAGATTCTTCTGCCTTCAAAGTACACGTCGCCCGAGGTGCAGTTGTACAGTTTGATGATGCTTCTGCCCGTCGTGGTTTTACCGCAACCGGACTCGCCGACCAAGCCGAACACCTCGCCTTTTTTGATATCAAAGGATACGTCGTTGACTGCCTTGAGAGTGGATTGACCGAGTTTGAAATATTGGCACAAATGTTCCACGCGCAAGAGAGTTTCTTTTTCGTTTGCGTTGTTATCCATATTCGACCTCCTTTGATTATTGTTGTGACTTATTTGCAAGAGCCTTCATTCTCGCGATACGATCCGAAACGATTTTTGGCATTTCGACCTTCGGAGCGGACGGATGGAGCAGCCAAGTTGCGGCGCTGTGAGTCTCGCTGATCTTGAACATAGGCGGTTGCTCTTCGAAGTCTATCTTCATAGCGTACTTGTTTCTTGCTGCAAACGCGTCGCCCTTTGGAGGATAGATCATATTCGGCGGAGTGCCGGGGATAGCCTCGAGTTTATCGTTGGTGTCGAGGTCGGGCATAGAGGACAAGAGCGCCCAGGTATAGGGGTGAGCGGGCGAATAGAAGATATCTTCCGCCGTACCCGTTTCGACGATTTTGCCCGCGTACATAACCGCGATTCTGTCCGCCATATTTGCGACGACGCCGAGGTCGTGCGTGATGAAGATGATGGAAAGGTTTCTTTCCTTCTTGATTTTGTTGATGAGTTCGAGGATTTGCGCCTGAATCGTAACGTCGAGAGCGGTCGTAGGTTCGTCGCAGATAAGGATATCGGGGTTTGCGGCGAGCGCGATTGCGATGACGATACGCTGACGCATACCGCCCGAGAACTGGAAGGGATATTGACGATATCTCTTTCTGGGTTCGGGAATACCGACCTCTTCCATAAGTTTGAGCGCCTTATTTTTTGCCACGATATGCGTGACGCGGTAAGCCACCGCCTGCGCTTTTTCCTTGAAGAAGTCGATCATAGCCACCGTACCTGCGTCGAGATCGAAGTTCTCGGCGTTTTCGACGGCGTGCGTGTAGTTTGCGATAAGTTTGTCGATGATTTCGACGATATTGTGTCTTGCGATATCGAGATCGACGATTTTTGCGGGAACGACCTTATAATCGGGCGCTTTTCCCTTTGCGACGAGTTTGTCGAACTTTGCCTGATCTCTGTCGAAGCGTTTTTGCTCTTTGACGTTGTTGGGGATTGCGTCGAAATAGGTATTGATCGCGCGCATAAGGCTCGCCTTGAACGTATACGCGGCGCTATCCTTCACCAAAGCGAGTTTGTCGATTGAATCGGCAACGCTTGCCGAGAGCAATTTTGCGGTCTCTTTGAACGCCTTTTTATCGGGTTCGCTTTCTGCAAATACGCTTCTGTTTTGTTTGAGCAACTCGATGGTCTCCTTCTTCTTTTCCAACGAGCGATCGAAGGAATATTTGACGCCGAGTTTTGCGGTGTCGATGAAGTCGAGCATAAAGTTGTCGTCGAGGTATTTTCGCAAAAACTTGTTTTCTTCCTCAACGTCGGTCGGGAGTTCTTCGCCGTGGCCGAACGTCTCGTAGTAAGCAAGCGCGAAATAGTTGGGCATAACCTTTTTGCAAGCGTCCTCGAAGCAAGCCTTGAGTTTTTCGAGCGGCGCAACGCAAACGGAGTAATCTCTGTTTTTCGCTTTTTGCTTCAAAAGCGGCTTGACTGCCTCGAAAAGTTCCTGCCCTGCGGTGAGAACGTCGCTTGAGCAAACGTTTTCGTGCACGGAAAGTTTCGCGTTCTTGAAAATATCGTAAATGGATCTGACGAAATTCTCGACGGCGTTCTTTTCGATATGGAAAAGCAAGTCCGTGACGTTTTCAAACCCCGTTTCGGCATTTTCGTGTGCCTTGTTGTACGCACCCTCGATTTTGAGGTGGTACACCTCGAAGGTGTTAAAATCCTTTGCTTTTTGCGCGTTACGCTTGCCCTGTTCACTGCTTGCGGCAACGCCCATAGCACTGTTGACGGCTTCGAGCAAGAGAGCCATTTTGGTGTTAAACTCTTTTCTTGACTCTCTGCGATTAGCCTTATTTTTGAGGAGCATAGCCTCGGTGAGTTGCATACCGATGCGGTTGATCGGGTCGAGTGCCGAGAGCGGATCTTGGAATATCATTGCGATCTTATCGCCGCGGAGTTTATGGAAGTCCTCCTCGTTGATTTGGAGCAAATCCATGCCGTCGTAGAGTATCTCGCCGCTTTCGACGATTGCGTTCGGAGCGGAGATACCTATGATAGCCTTGTTCGTGACCGATTTTCCCGAGCCTGACTCACCCACGATGGCGAGGGTTTCGCCTTTGTAGAGGTCAAAATCGATACCTCTGACCGCCTGCACGTTTCCCGCGTCGGTGCGGAAGGAAATACGCAAATCTTTAACTTCTAATTTCTTTTCCATATCAGCCCTCCGAACCTCTGAGTGACGGGTTGAACGCGTCGCGCAAACCGTTGCCGAACAAGTTGAAACTAAGCAGCAACAGCGCAAGGAACAGCGACGGCATCAACGCGACGTGCGCCGCCGTCATCAATGCGCTCTGACCGCTCGCAAGGAGCGTGCCGACGCTTGTCAGATTGCCCGAAGTCAAACTGATAATTCCCAAGTAACTAAGGTTGACTTCCGAATAGATCATAGACGGAATGACCAAAGCGCAACTTGTGACCAACGTACCGAGTGCGTTGGGGAAAATATGTTTGACGATGATTCTTGCGTCGCTTGCGCCGAGAGTGCGCGCGGCAAGCACGTATTCTTGATTCTTATAGCGATAGAACTGCATTCTGGTTGTTGACGCCATACCGATCCAACCCGTAAGGAAGAATGCGAGGAACAGTACAAGCACCGCACCCGAAGTGCCCATATGCAGTTTGAGAAGCGTAATGACGATCATGGTCGGCACTGCGGACAAAATATCCGAGAAACGTTCCATAACCAAGTCCACTTTTCCGCCGTAGTAGCCTTCGATTGCACCGTAGATAGCGCCGATGATCAGGTTTACGAGCGCAACCGAGATTGCGAAAGCAAACGAGAACAAAGCACCCGATGCAAGGCAAGTGAAGATATCCTGCCCTTCTTCGTTCGCGCCGAAGATAAAGGAGGGCTTTTCTATACCGTCTTTCAGCACGTAAGAGTGCTCGAAGATATAATATTCGTAGTAATTTACACGCACTTCGAAACCGGCGTCGTTTGGACGAGCGTACTCGTATTCGAGTCCGTTTTCGCCGTCGCCCGCAATACGCAAGGAGTTGTATGCATCGTTGGAAGTTCTTCCGACCCTATGCGTTTTGTAATCGGGGATAATATTGCCGTCAGCGTCCAACTCGGGTTTCATATTCTTCTTGTTGAACTTATAGTAATAATTTGCAACCGTATCGTTTGACACGTTTCCTCTCGTGGAAATCTGATAGGTTTCAATCATTCTCTTCATCGACAATCTGAGTGCGGGATATATAACCTGTCTGCCGGTTTCGTTCTGATACTGTTGAAGAAGGAAATAATCCGCTTCCGACATTTTCATATAGACGCAGCCCGTCTTGTGATAAGAATCGAGACGGAAGGTATACATAGTACCGTCAGTCGCATATTCTTGGTTTTTGACTGCGTTATGACCGGTTTCCATACCCATATAGTAATAGTAATAGAACGTGGCTTCTGACAGTTCTTTTTCTTCGCAACCGTCCCAGAAATTTGTTTTCACAAACAGTTCGCTGCGCGGCAATGCGTAGCGGAAATAGGTATCTCTGTGAGAAACGGGATACTGTGAGAAAATCGTTCCGAAAATTGCGTAGAGAACGAGTATCAATATGACGCACGCGCCCACGATAGAGCCTTTGTTTTTGCAAAAGCGCGAGAAAGCGTCCGCCATGTAACTACGCGGTTTCGTGGCAAGAGATTTTTCGTGCAACAAGTCTTGCTTGTCCACGAACTCGAATTTTTCCTTGGGGATGTTTTGATAGACTTGTTCCATATTATTTAGCCCCCATTCTGATTCTCGGGTCGATAAGACCGTAACTCAAGTCGACCACGATGCCTGCAAGCAAGCCAACCAAAGTATAGAAGCCCGAAAGCAACATAAAGAAGTCGTAGTCGAGTGCTTGAATCGATTCCAAATACAAACCGCCCACGCCGGGTATCGAGAAGAATTTTTCAATGATGAGCGAGCCGCTCAAGACCGAAATGAATTCACCCAAAATCATCGGGAAGATAGGCACCATTGCGTTTCTCATCGCATGACGAACGATCGCTTGTCCCTTCGTAAGTCCCTTCGTACGAGCAAGAAGCATAAATTCGTTGGTCAGCACTTCGGTAAGTTCCGCACGCGTGTACCTTGCATAGCCTGCGATAGAGCCGAGACAAAGCGCAAGCACCGCCGGCAACATACTGTAGAACATATCCCACGACAAATAGTCCGTTCCGTTTGCCATCATAAGCGGGAACAACTTCCATTTAAAGCAAAGGAAATACTGGATCAGAAATGCGTACACGATTGATGGAACGGATATAAGCAACATAACGCCCGTCGAGATGACTTGATCTTGCCATTTGTTCTTTTTAAGAGCCGCAAGAATGCCGAGGCCGAGACCGATAGGCACGCCGATGATAGACGAATAAACGTTGATGAGAATCGTAGGAGGCATGCAATCCACGAAAGAATCCCACACGGGCTTGTTGATATAAGATGACATTGTCGTGCCGATACCGAAGTCGCCCTTGGTGAAAATACGCACAAGGTAGTTCCAAAGTTGAACCATAATAGGGTCGTAATACCCTCTTGCGCGCAAATTTGCTTCCAACAGTTCTCTGTCTTTGCCCAAACCGTCGTTGATGGGGATAGGAAGCGATTTTATCAAAACGAAGCAGACCAACATAATCACCGAGAAGGTGAATATCAAAAGCCCGAGACGTTTGAGTATGTATTTGAACATATACATAGGAGAATCTCCTTTTTGCAACTTTTTGAAACAACGCGAAGTTGGGACAAGTATCCTCGCCCCAGCTTCGTGTTGTAAAATACTATATTGTTATAAACAATATTTGATTTATTGATTATTTCTTATAATCAAGTTTTCCGCCGTTCTCTGCAACGAATGCTTCCCAACCGGCCTCGTCGTAGTTGTACTTCATATAGCGGATTCCGCCGTAGCCCATGAAGGTGTTGTACTCATAAGAGATATAGTCAACCTTGTAGCCCATCAAACTTGCAGAGTATCTGCTGTAAACGGGGATGGAGTAGTATGCTTTCAAGATTGTAGTTTCCACTGCGCCGAGTGCTGCGAGTTGATCTTCCATCGAGAAGTTCTTGAAGTTGACGGGGCAACCTTCCTTTCCTTGAAGGATCAATCTCCATTCTTCGAGGTTGTAAGTGTAGACGCCGTCTTCGTGTTTTGCATCCGGAGTTGCTTTGACAGTAACGCTTACGGTTGTGGGATCCCAAGCAACTGCATATCTGTTTTCTTCGCTGATTTGAGTTTCGCAGAGCAAGTATGCGGGGTTGAATGCCGCGCTGCCCCATGCGCCGAAGCAGAGGTCGTATTCGCCGTTTGCAAATTGCTCGGACCAAGTCTTATCTGAGAAGATGAAGTATTCGATCTTCACAAGCCCTTGAAGTTTAGTACCTTTTGTCATTTCATCGAATGCGGATTGGAACCAATTCTTCACTCTGTCGGTGTTAGCGGTTTGTTCTGCAATACCATATGTCAACACGACTTTTTCGCCCTTGCTGTATTTGCCGTCTGCGATTGCTTTATCGACAGCTTGATCAACGAGTTGACGTGCAAGAGTGAGGTTGAAACCTGTCGTTGCGTCGAGTGCGTCCTCTATATCGTCATAGGAGAGTTTGCCGACAGTCCAAGAACCGTCTTCGTTCTTCGTTGCGCCGTACGCATTGAGAATAGCCTCTTTCGCTTGAGTTGTTTCACGATAGACGCCACCGTTTTCGACGTCATAGTAGTACATGCTGTTGAGCAATCCGAGTGCTGCCAGAGAACTCGGGCTGTTCTTTGCACAGAAATCGTCACGATCGAGAGAGAGCGAGATTGCCTTTCTGAACTCGTCGTAGTTGAGAAGGAGGTTGTTTCTCTTTTCGTTACGAGATTTTGCAACCGATTGCAAGTTCAAGTCAAAGGTATAGGTTTCAGGCGTGAAGTATGCGCGTTTTGAGGTTCTGTAGTCTGCAGCAATCTTAACGTCCATACCGATTCCGTCGAGTTCACCGTTTTGGAATGCCAACCAAGCAGTATCCCATTCGGCAATCTTGTTGGTGATGATGTTGTCGGTTTGATATTGTCCGACGTATTGTTTACGGCCATATCCGAACCATTTGTCATTACGAGAGATCGTGTAAGTTTTATTGGTTTGATAGTTCGTGAGTTTGTAGGGACCCCAGCTTGCGCTTGTACCCATAGTGGTGCAATAGCTGTTAGTATAAGGAGTCTTTGTCTTATCTTCGCATCTTTCCCACAAATCTTTCTTGACGAGCGGCCAGTTGCTGAAGTAGTAACCTGCTTCATAGGTCAATTTGCCGTTTTCATCGAGAGGATTCAAGGTGTTGTCGATGACCATAACGAGTTCATATTCGTTGTCGCCGACAAAGAAACCGACCTCGGAGAAATCCATCGTGGGATAAGTGTAATAGGTAAGGAAGAAGTCAAGTTCTTCGTTCGGCTCGGTTTGCCAGAAACCAAGGACCGCTTCCCAAGTTGCCTTCATCGTTGCGTCCGCTTTGATTTCGGCAAGAGTTTTTCCTTCGAGAGCGACGATCGCTTCTGCGGTTGTTTTTGCGCCGCCGACTGTAACCATAAAGTTTGCAGCGGCTTCAGCAGTGGTACCTGCGGGCAAACCCCAAGCACTGAAATAGTATGCTTGTGCATTGCCATAATTTTTATTCGTAGAACCTGCGCCGATTGCAAAAACGAGTTTGCTGTCAAGGCTTTCGCTGTAAGTGCCGAAGGTGCTTCTTGCATCAAACCAACCGGATTGTCCTTGCTTTACGTAGTTTTGAGCATTGTGAATGGTGTAGTTTCCGCTGTAGTAGTTGGATGCAGTGTCAAACAAGTATTTCGGTGAAAGTTGTTGACTCATCGAATAAACGAAGTCTGCAGCTTTGATCGGAGTGCCGTCGTCCCAAGTCAAATCGGTGCGCAGAGTCATAGCAAATGCTTGTCCCTTCGTTGCGTCGGCCGCAAGACCGTATCTGCCTGCATATTTTGCAGTGACGTCAACGAGTTTTCTTGCCGCAGAATATTCTACAGTGTAGCCACCGGAAACGATTTCGCCGTTTGCGTCAAATTCATAGTTGAACTCATAGAAAGAACTCGTGAAGTAACTTTCCATCGTGTTATTGACGTTGTCACTGTTAAAGATCGTGCACCATTGACCTGGCATTTGTGCCGTGTAATCATAGTTGATATAATCTTTCGGATCGTCCCAGCCTGTGCCATCGGTATAAATGGTATCATCTTGAGGCTCGTCGGGCGTCGGAGTTGGGGTATCCGGAGTCTTATCACCGCACGCCGCGAGAACGCCGACTGTAAGCACGAGAACCAAAATCATAGCCAATATAGCAATAATTTTTCTTTGCTTCATTGTTGTTACCTCCATTTTGTATTTTAATATTTGGATTTTTGTTTGATACCGTTTTGTTTTTGCCCTTGCCTTCTTTCGAACGCTCCGTCCTCGTGTCATTCAGAGGAGCGTAGCGACGTGGGAATCTCCGGGGACGGCAATCTCAATCGGGTGTGGGTGTCCCACCCTCTCGTCTTTGCGAGGCACACAGTGCCGTGGCAATCCAGCCGTCAGGCGCAATCTTCGCTTGATTCTGTCACAAAATTGTTTGAACTTTTTTGCAATTTCGCTTGCTTTTGTCCACGCCTTTGTGTTATAGAACCAAGATTTTGCTTTTTTTCATCCTTTTTTAATGAACACATTATAAGCGCACTTTGCCGATCTGTAAACAATTTTTTTTGTTTTTTTGAAAAATTTTATTTTTATGCAAAATCGCAACTCCCGATTTTTCAATCGTTTTCAAACCGCCGCCAAAACGCCTCTTCTCCGCCCTGTTTTATTATTTAAGGATTATTTTCATCTATATATAGTATATATTATATGTCCTCAAGCGGATTTTCGCTTTTCTGCCCCGGAATTTTCGTCCGACGCGCCTGTTCCCGACACGATTTTCGCCCCGATTTTCATACGATTTTTACTTGATTTTATGCAAAAAAACATTAAAAATGCATAAAAATTAAAATTTTTGTATAAGCATTTTTTCAAAAATCTTGACAGTTTCTACAAATCCTGCAATCAATGTCAACTTTTTTTGCCAAATTTGTAACTTTTTGCAACCGTCTTCCCCGCCTTTCTATGCAGAACTTCCTCTATAAAAGTTGACGGCGTATCCCTAAAATCAAACGTCACCCCTTCCCTTCGGGCTTTCCCCTATTGCTCACTTTTTCTAAGCCCGTTCAATGCTATTTGCTCAATAGTGCGTTTGCAAGACCGCACTATTTGGATGAAGAACAAGAAAGAGCCGTTCTCACAGACAGGAGCGTACTTGTCGTACGTGACTGTTTGTGAGAACGGCTCTGCCGAAGTTATTCGCCAAATAGTGCAGTCTTAGAAGAATCTTGCGACGAGGTCCTTGGAGTATTGCACAGTCTCTTCCATATCGCCGAAGCTCATGATCTCACCTGCATAGTAGGTGTTGAGGTTGCCTTGCATTGCTTCAACTTTCTCATACCAACCGTCGGCGTAATCTTTTTCAAAGACGTGCGGGAAGTAATACCACTTGCGCTCGTAGACGCACTTGTCGATATCGATGCCGCAGAGTTTCATATCGTCCCACGCCATCTTCTTTGCTTCTTCATAGGTCTTGAGTTCTTTGCCCTTGTAGTTGCGAAGCACGTAAGTGGTGAGCACTTGGTTGGGTTCGTTTGCCCATCTGTGGTAGAAGACCATAAGGTGACCGAGGCGCTCGGGGACCATGTTGTCGAACAGATAACCGGACATATCGGGATAATACGTGCCTTTCTTGCAAGTGATTGCGGTGACGTCGTAACGCTCGTAGTCGATCTTTGCAAAAAGTTCCTTCTCGTCTTCGGTTGCGTCGAAATAGTTCGGCAAATATTGAAGCGGCGCAGTGACGATGATCTTGTCAAATTCTTCCATCTCGTCGCCGACGTAAACTTGCACTTTGCCGTTTTCACGCGTAACTTTGGTGATGTTGACGTTGAGGCGAGCAGGATGTTGCAATTTTGCGTTCACTGCTTCGTAGATGGATTGAGTGCCGTCTTTCCATGTCCACAAATCTTTGTTGACAAAGTACATCGCGGTTGCAAAATCCAAATATTTGAGAACGTAGGCCGCAGGGATCTCGTCAAAGAATCCGTATCCAAAAGCGGTGTACGGTCCGATCCAAATTTCTTGCGCAAGAGAAACACCGTTCATCTTGCAGAAGTCTTTGAAGTTCATGCTGAGATCTTTGAGGTTGGGGTTTTCGCCGACCACGTGTTCGCCGGTGACGGGATCGTATCCGTCGTATTTGCCTTGGGAAATACCCTTGTGACCGGTGTATTGATAGCCCTTATACTTAGTTGCAAGCAAAGTGCCGAGTTTCTTAACCTGAGATTTCATTCTCAAAAGGCGCGGAATGAGAAGCGGATTTTTCTTGGGGTCGAACGGATCGTAGGGTTTGCCGTTTTGTCTGCGGTAAGCACGCTCGAGTTTCGGGCCGTCGTGATCAACGCCGCCGAACAATTCGAGTTCATGCACTGCGTAGTAAGTCGGGCAACCCATAATTGCGCCCATTTCAAATCTCTTTCCGTCGTGATACGGAGAATGGCACTTGCCGCCAACGTGATCTTCTCTTTCGAGGATAGCGTAGTCGGTGTATCCGTTCTTCTCAAGGTGTACAGCCGCGCTCAATCCCGCAGGACCTGCGCCGATAATACAAATCTTGTCGTTTTTAGCCATAAGTTTCTCCTTGTTGAAAATATAGTTTATTCAAACTATTTGTTTGATAATAAAATTATACCATTTATTTTTGAATTGTAAATAATTTTTCAAAAAATATCGATACTTTTTTATTTATTCTCAAATTTGGTATTCACAAGAAAGAACATGCGTGTTATAATATGCGGTGATTCGGAGGTGAGTATGAAATTCAAATCATTTGACGAAATGCTCTTGCACAATGCGAAAAATCATGCCGACGACACCGCCCTCGCATACGACGAAGACGGGCAAATCAAGCGTTTGACGTACGCGACGTTGTACGAGGAAATTCAAGCGCGCAAGGCGCAAATAGAACATTTGGACGCAAATTGCGTCGGCATTTTGCAAGCCCCGTCGATAAAATGGATTATAGATATGTACGCGTGCGTGCTCGCGCGCAAACAAACCGTTTTGCTCGATCCGATGAGCGAGGCGGCGGTAATTCAGGCTCAAGTGCTTGCCACCGACGTAGAAACGCTCTTAACAGACGGTTTGACCGCCCCGTACGCTTCGAAACTAAAAATCGCCCCGTCCGAAAAAGTAAGTCTTGCGGACGGCGAAGGAAATATTCTGTTTTTCACGTCGGGTACGACTCATTCCTCGAAAGCGGTCGTTCTTACGTCGAAATCGCTGTGCGCGAGCGCGTGGAACGGACAGGCAAAATGCCCTTGCCACGCAAGCGACAATCTGCTTTGCTTGCTACCCCTCACCCACGTTTTCGGATTTGTATGCGCAATGCTGTGGCCTATGTCGCAAGGCGCGTGCGTGTCGATGACGAGAGGTATGCGCTACATCGCCAAAGACTGCGGCTACTTTAAGCCCACGATTATATCCGTCGTGCCGTCTATTCTCAAATTCCTCATAGGTTTCAACGCACTCAACGACGGATTGAGAATGATCCTCGTAGGCGCAGGACCCGCAACCGAGCAAATGCTTACGGCGGCAAAAGCGAAAGGAATCGAAGTGCGTTTCGGATACGGGCTCACCGAAACGTCGAGCGGCGTTGCGATAAGTTGCGGCGAAAATCCGTTTGCGATGTCGGTATGCCCCGACGACGACATAACGCTCGGCGAGGATGGCGAAATCCTCATACGCTGCCCCGAATGTATTATGCAAGGCTACTACAAAAACAAAGAGGCAACGGACGAAGTGCTTGTCGACGGCGTGTTGCACACGGGAGACCTCGGCAGATTCGACGAGGACGGGAGCCTTTATATCACCGGGCGCAAAAAAGAGGTAATCGTGCTTGAAAACGGCAACAAAATTTTCTTGCCCGAATGGGAAAATCAAATCGCCGAACAACTCGGACTCGAAGACGCCGCACTTGCAATAAAAGACGACGCGATAACCTTGTTCGTGGGCAACGGCGACGGCTTTTTGAACGTGAGTTTGCTCAAAGACAAACTTGCGGCGTTCAACAAAAGCAAGCCGTTCAATATGCAGATAACCCACCTCGACGTTTTGCCACACAAATTGCCGAGAACGGCAACGGGCAAAGTGAAAAGATACGAACTGTAAAGACGTAAAAGGTGATTCGCCGCAAAGTCATTCTCGAAAAAATACGTAAACTACAAAAAAGGAGCAAATATGGCACAAGTAAACAAACAAGAGATTCAAAACAAACTGGCCGGACTTATCAAGCAATATATTCCCTCTTTGCAAAACGAAGAAATCACACGCGAAACCACAATCAATTCAAAAGGTTACGAATCGCTCAACTACATCTATATCATCTGCACGCTCGAAAACGACTATGGCGTAAAAATCCCCGATAAAACGTGGATGAAACTGCGCACGGTAGGCGAGGTCGTGGACGTAGTATACAATGCGGCTACGAAGTGATTTTGGTCGCAACGTGACGTTTAACAATACAAAACGGTGATATAAATGGCTGATTTGGTATATACAACCCACCATAAACTTCTTGCCGACGATGTGACGATGTATCGCAACTTGCGCCCATCGGTGCTTATGCGCAACCTTCAGGAAATATCCATCGCGCACACCGAGGCACTCGGCGCGGGCAGAGCGAAAACTCTTGACCAAGGTGCGTTGTGGGTGGTTTGCAGAGTGCGTCTGGAAATAGGAAAACTACCCTGCTACGATGACGAAGTCACCCTTTCGAGTTGGGCGGGCGACACTATGCGCGTGCTGTTTCCGAGATACTATCAAATGCTCGACAAGGACGGAAACACCTTGCTCAAAGCGAGTGCCGTCTGGCTTTTGATGGACTCAAAAAAGCGCAAAATGGTGTTCCCCGAAAACTACGGCGTGGTCGTCCCGGGAATAAAAACGGGCAACGAAATACCCTTGTCTTTCGGCGTATCGCTCGGAAAGCAACAAAACGTAAAACGCTTCAAAGTCGCATACAGTCAGGTGGATATTAACGGGCATATGAACAACGCCAAATACCTCGATTGTATGGAAGACGTTTTGGGCAAAGACTACCTTTTTGCGCACACGCTAAAAACGCTTGAAATCGAATTTAAGTCCGAAATAAAACTTGGCGCGAGCGTGCGGCTCGAATATACCCTCGACGGCAACGACCTCACGATGATAGGTTTCGTGCGCAAACGCCCTTGTTTCGAACTCAAAGCGGAATTTACCGAGCGCCGATAACGGATTATCCGTCAACGAGAGAAAAGCCTATCTTCCCGAACGAAAAATCATCCGTCACGCAGTTGACGGATTTTTTTATAACGGATCTTTTATTAAATCGTTTTTTAAGACAAAAGCGCATATTCAAACGTTTGACGAGCAAAAATTTATATGGTACAATGCACTCAAATAAGGGAGTAATCGGCACTTTTCCCCTAAAGTGCAATAAAGCCGCTAACACGAGCGCTGTCTCCGGTTTTATTTGAAATGATGAGACTTATCCGCAAGGATAGGTCTTTTTTTATACTGCACACGATTCGTTCGAAGACGTAACACGAGCCGCAAGGCCGTAGAGAGCGCCGAAGTCCAAACGCGTGAGGAAAGGGGAAATTGCACTAAAAACTTTACTCAACGAAAAATATTATAGAAATACAACGTATTCTATAAACTAATATAGGAGCATTTATGAAACACTATCTTGAAAGCATTGATGCCGTTTGTGCCGATGCAAAATCGAGCGTAGACGGCATAACCTCGCAAGAAGCGGAATCTCGCCTTGAAGCGAACGGCAAAAACAAACTTGCCGAAGGCAAGAAAGAACCGATAATTCTGCGCTTTTTGAAGCAGTTTATCGAGCCGATGACGCTCATTCTCATCGTTGCGGCAATCATATCGGGCGTGCTGACGGCAGTCAACAACGCGTCGAGCGCAACCAAAGAGTTCCCCTCCGACGTCATCATCATTATGGCGGTGGTCGTGATCAACGCAATTCTCGGCGTAGCGCAGGAAAGCAAAGCGGAAAAGGCAATAGACGCCCTTCAGAAGATAGCCGCCGCCACGTCGAAAGTCATACGCGACGGACACTTGGTGGTCGTCAAGAGCGAAGATTTGGTGGTCGGCGACGTAATCGTGCTTGAAGCAGGCGACGCCGTTCCTGCGGATGCGAGAATAATCGAATGCGCAAGCATGAAAATCGAAGAAGCCGCGCTCACCGGCGAATCCGTTCCCGTGCTTAAAACCTGCGACGTCATAGATGCACCGAGCGGCGAAGTGCCTCTCGGCGACAGAAAGAATATGGCGTTTATGGGCAGCACGGTGGTTTACGGCAGAGGCAAGGCAATCGTCGTGGCAACGGGCATGGACACCGAAATGGGCAAGATTGCCAACGCACTCACCCAAGCCAAAGACGGCAAAACTCCCCTTCAACAGAAACTTTCTCAACTCAGCAAAGTTCTCACCTATCTAGTCATCGGCATCTGCGTGGTGATATTTGCGGTGAGCCTAATACGCGCGGCGGTCGACGGCACTCTCAAAGCGGACACGGCGACAACAATACTCAACACGTTTATGATAGCGGTATCGCTTGCGGTTGCGGCGATTCCCGAAGGTCTTGCCACCGTCGTGACGATAGTCCTTTCCATAGGCGTAACCAATATGTCCAAGCGCAACGCTATCATACGCAAACTCACCGCGGTTGAAACGCTCGGTTGCACGCAAATCATATGCTCGGACAAGACGGGCACGCTCACCCAAAACAAGATGACCGTCGTAGACCACTACGGCGACGACGAAAAGTTGCTTGCAAACGCAATGTCACTCTGCTCGGACGCAGAATACGACGAAGAAAAAGGCGAGGCAACGGGCGAACCCACCGAGTGCGCCCTCGTCAACTACGCAACCTCTCTCGAGCAAAACAAGGACGAGCAAAAGAAACTCTATCCGCGCGTAGGCGAAATCCCCTTCGACTCCATGCGCAAGATGATGACGACGATACACGAGAGCGAAAACGGCAATATCGTGCAATACACCAAGGGTGCGCCCGACGAAATCGTCAAGCGTTGCTCTTTCTGCCTTGAAAACGGCAAATCCGTAGAGATGACCGACGAAAAGCGCGACGAAATTCTTGCCGCCAACAAGCAAATGGCAGACCGAGCGCTCCGCGTGCTTGCGGTTGCGCAAAAACTTCTCGACGCTCAAAAGGACGAATACACCACCGAAGAGGACGAAAAAGATATGTGCTTCATCGGACTCGTGGGCATGATCGATCCCGTCCGTCCCGAAGTCAAACCCGCAATCGACGAATGCAGAAAGGCAGGCATCCGCCCCATAATGATAACGGGCGACCACAAAGACACCGCCGTTGCAATCGCACTGCAACTTGGGATAATCACCGATCCGTCGCAAGCAATCACGGGTGCTGAACTCGACAAAATCAGCGACGAAGACTTTGCAAACGACGTTGAAAAATATTCCGTATACGCGCGCGTTCAACCCGAGCACAAGACGAGAATCGTCAACGCGTGGCGTGCAAAAGGCTATATCACCGCAATGACGGGCGACGGCGTCAACGACGCACCGTCCATCAAAAATGCGGATATCGGCGTAGGCATGGGCATAACGGGCACGGACGTCACCAAAAACGTTGCGGATATGATTCTCACCGACGACAACTTCGCAACCATCGTATCCGCAGTCGGCGAAGGCAGACGCATTTACGACAACATTCGCAAATCCATACAATTCCTTCTTGCGTCCAACCTCTCCGAAGTGCTGTCGATATTCGTAGCAACGCTTGCAGGCTTCACGGTCTTCAAACCTGCGCACCTTTTGTGGATCAATCTCATCACGGACTGCTTCCCCGCGCTGTCTTTGGGCATGGAATCGCCCGAGCGCGACGTAATGAGCCGTCCTCCTCGCAACAGCAAAGACGGCATATTCGCAAACGGTATGGGCTTTGCGATAAGTTACCAAGGCGTACTCATCACCGCAATCACCATCGCCTCGTATTTCATCGGCACGGAAGTGCTTGCCAAAATGCACCACGCCGAAGCAATCGCAAGCGGCTTGTACAGCGCAGAAACGCTCGGTTCGTCTATGGCGTTTTTGACGCTCTCTATGGCGGAAATCTTCCACGCCTTCAATATGCGTTCGCTTCACGGTTCGATTTTCAAGATGAAGAAGCAGAACTGGTGGCTCTGGGGCGCGGGCGTACTCTCGCTCTTACTCACGACTTTAGTAGTCGAAGTGAAACCTCTTGCCGACGCCTTTGAACTTGCCAAACTCGACGGCGCAGAATACGGCATAGCGATCGCGCTTGCTATATCGATCATTCCTATGGTGGAATTCGTAAAAGCAATCGCACGTCTTGTCCGCAAGAAAAAAGGCGTCGTCCTTTCCGCATAATCGCCGCACGGTATTTGTACGTTAACCGAAAAACACAAAAGCCTCGCTTGATAGCGAGGCTTTTGTCATGCAGAATAGTTTTATGATTCTCAACGTTTAAAAGCAATATGCAAATTCTGCACTTTGCAAATAGTTTTTCCCAACTCTTTTGGCAATATAATCACTTGACCAATATGCCATTTTGGCGATATTTCTCGAATTTGTATATGCCAATTTTAAGTTTTATTGTCTCAATAACAGACGTTCAATAAAAACATCCGCTCCTGTAAGTGCTACAGGTGCGGATGGCTATCGTGTGTGGTAAACCGATTGTCATCATAGGCGCACAATAACCACGCCTTTTGGCGTGGTGACGGTATTCTATACCGTCAGTTCGAGTTTTATTGTCTATAACAACGAAAAACCTCTGCTAAGCAATAATGTTTTCATGGCTTTTATGGAAATATTCAGATTATTCCTTACAATCAATAAGACTCGTCCATCAGCGAGCGTGAGTGCTTGCACTCGGAAGCGTAGCGTGCAGTATGACCGTTGGTCATAACCGCGCCTTTGGGCGTGGTGACGGTATTCCATACCGTCA
>ULOF01026391.1_pt1 | contig 23613 bp, 19 predicted proteins | sample 1952371 | NCBI WGS metagenome assembly ULOF01 (sample SAMEA4835597, study PRJEB28245) | human gut metagenome | biome: gut microbiome; material: fecal sample | place: Denmark | collected 2008 | reverse complement strand
CCGCTTCAAACATCGGCATGCGCAGGAACGTTTTCGACAAATCTTCTTCATCCTCGGCAGCCGGGGAGGTCATCGTGCGCACCATGTCGCCGAAGTCGTAAAGCGCGCTTCCCGGCATCACCGTGTCGAGGTCGATCACACAGACGGCCAGATCCGTATCCTCGTCCAGCATCACATTATTGATCTTCGTATCGTTATGGACGATTCGCGTCGGAATTTCACCCTGGGCGAGGAGATCGAGGATGACGTCCACGCAGGATTCGTGGGCCCGGACAAATTCCAATTCGCGGGCGCAGGATTCCAGACGGCCTTTGGGATTTTGGCGCGCTACCTCCATCAGCCGGTCGAAACGCCGCCGTGTGTGGTGGAAGTACGGAATCGTCTCGTGGATATCCGCCGGATTCATGTCGCAGAGTAGTTCCTGGAAGGCTCCGAAAGCCTGGGCCGCTTCATAAGCTTGCTGCGGTGTTTCCGCGACATCATACGTGTGCGTATGCTCAATGCAATTGTAACACCGCCAGTATCCGGCTCCGGGAAGCTCCAGGTAATTTCTTCCGCCGCGGGCTGCATACAGATTCAGCGTCTGGAATTCATGGGGGCGGATCACCCTCCTCATCTTCCAGAGGATATGCCGCGTCACCTTCTCCACATTGTGCATCACATCGCGCGGCCGCGTAAACACCGCATCATTGATCCTCTGGAAAATATACCGGCTCACCTTGCCGTTGTGGGAGGCGTACTCCGCCCTGAAGGTCATATTGATGTGTCCGCTGTTGATCACATCGTGGCGCAGGAAATCTCCCTCAATGGCGAATTCATCGCCCAGGGCTGCAATCTGGTCTCGCAAAGACGCAGTATGGAAAACGGAAGAAAGGGGCATTTGGAAAATTATGGATTGAGTTATATTAAATTATCACATGCAAGTTATTTTTTCCACACGACACGATTGACTATCCCGGTGTAACTCTGAATGATTTTGACTACTTTGGTACTCACGTTGACGTCGGTATAATTGGGTACGGGTAGGCCCCAGTCACCACGTTGATTCATTTCTACAGCAGTGATAATGCCTTGGAGTAAAGAATTTCCATCAATACCGGCCAGGACGAAGCAACCTTTGTCCAATGCTTCAGGACGCTCGGTAGAGGTACGAATGCAGACTGCCGGGAAGGGATGGCCTATTGATGTATAGAAAGAACTCTCTTCCGGCAGTGTTCCTGAATCACTAACGACGGCAAAAGCGTGCATTTGCAGGCAATTGTAGTCATGGAACCCCAAGGGCTCATGCGGCACTACACGCTGATCCAGTATAAAACCGCTGGTTTCAAGTTTTTTCCTGGAGCGTGGGTGGCAGCTATAAAGAATGGGCATGTCGAACTTTTCTGCCATAGCATTGACAGCCTCGAAGAGGGATCTGAAATTGGCATCGTCATCAATATTTTCTTCACGGTGAGCCGATAAGAGAATGTAACGGCCTTTTTCCAAATTCAATCGTTCGAGGACTTGGCTGGACTCAATCTCTGTCAGATTGTTCTGTAAGACCTCAGCCATGGGCGAGCCTGTCACGAAGGTGCGTTCTTTAGCCACGCCAGAGGCATTCAGGTAACGCCGTGCGTGCTCGGAGTAGCACATGTTGATATCGGAGATGACATCCACAATGCGGCGATTGGTTTCTTCCGGCAAACACTCATCGAAACAACGGTTGCCAGCTTCCATATGGAAAATGGGGATATGCAAGCGTTTGGCAGCAATGACAGATAGGCAGCTGTTTGTATCTCCCAACACCAGCAAGGCATCAGGTTGGGTTTGAAGCATGATTTTGTAGCTGGCGTTGATGATATTGCCGATGGTGGACCCTAGATCGTCGCCTACCGCATTCATATAGAGTTCCGGATCTTTAAGTTTAAGATCCTTGAAGAATACGCCATTGAGATTGTAGTCATAATTCTGACCGGTATGGGCCAGAAGGCAATCAAAGTATTGCCTGCATTTATTGATGACGGCAGCCAGGCGGATAATTTCCGGGCGCGTACCTACAATAATTAAAAGTTTGAGTTGGCCGTTGTTCTGAAACTGAGCCTCACCGTACATGTTTTGTTCACTCATAAAAAGCTGGGTAGTTGGTGTTACACCTCAAGGTAGTAGGTATCGGGTTTTTGAGGATCAAAGGGCTCATTGCACCACATCAGGGTAACCATGTCTGTGTCGCCGAGGTTTTCGATATTATGGGTATAGCCTGTAGGAATGTCCACAACTTCCAGTTTATTTCCATTCACAAAATATTCAAAGACATGATCACTGTCCAAGCGCCGGAAACGTATAACACCTGTTCCGGAAACCACAAGGAATTTCTCATTTTTTGAATGGTGCCAATGTTGTCCTTTTACGATATGTGGTTTGGAAATATTGACGGATACCTGTCCGCGATCGGGAGTTCGGATCATTTCCGTAAAACTGCCACGATGATCGACATTCATCTTGAGGGGGTAGCTGAATTGATCCTCTGGGAGGTAGCTCAGATACGTTGAATATAGCTTTTTCGCAAAAGCATCACTCATATCCGTGATGCTGAGGTCTTCTCGCGAAGCCTTAAAACTGCGGATCAGTTCAACAATCCTGCCGAGTGAAACCCTATGAACGACAGGGACTACACAAAAATCGCCCTGATGATGTTCTTTGCCTGAAAGCGCGGCAATCAACTCTTCAACCAAGTCATCGATATAGACTAAATTCAGGGTGACAGTTGGATCATTGACGGTGATAGTAAGGTCGCGCGCAATATGGTGGCAGAATGTGGCAATGGCGGAGTTGTAATTGGGGCGACACCATTTGCCGAAAAGGTTGGGGAAACGGTAGATCAGCACCGGTGCTCCAGTTTCTTTGGAATAACGGCGCATCAGCTCTTCTCCCTCCCTCTTGCTTTCACCATATGGATTGGATAGTTCGGCCTGGGTGGACGAGGCGATCATCACCGGGCATGTGTTGCCGTACTTCTTGAGTGTATCGAGCAAGGTGGAAGCAAAACCGAAATTTCCTTCCATAAATTCCTTGGGATCCAGGGGGCGATTTACTCCGGCAAGATTGAAGACGAAGTCTGCCTTTTGACAGAATTCATCCAGAAGGGCAGGTGGTGTATCAATATCGTATTCATACACCTCCAAGGGGTGATCGGCGAGAGAAGAATTTTTCGCCTTGCCATCGCGAATGTTGCAGAGTTCCGCACATAGATTGCAGCCTACAAATCCCTTGGCTCCTGTGACTAAAATATTCATGTGGCTCGTAAATGGGGAAATATATTGTGGCAGAAATGCTTATGCACCTGTGGACCATAAGTCCTTATCGTACCTCCAGCTGTCATCAACAGCTTCATCAAGCGTTTTATCGGAAAACACCGTCAGAATGCTGCCGGCTTCTTCGGCTTTCATCCAGTTGGCATATCCAGCCGGGACACAGATAAGGCGGCTTTCATCTTCCCTCAGATGGAAAACATGTACAGGTAAATCAGCTGACGGATTCTGCCAGTTGTCAATTTTAACCAATCCCAGCGTAAAACATCCCTTCGTGCAGTAGAACCATTTGCGTTCATACTGGTGACCATGCCACCCGCGAATGACACTTACATCCGGGTGGTGAATCATGTAGCAACGGCGTATGCCTTCGAAGTGGAATTGGTTCAGGGAACTGATTTGTCCGCGGTGATCGCGGAAAATTTCGCCTTCAATAACTTGAATATCGTTCATCATAAAATGGTGTTGAGTTTGGAGTGGATTCTATTTCTATTCGGACCGGATTTCCCTGGCTTTGGCGCGTGGCTCAAGCCCCAGGTCTTCACGGATAAAGCGCAGTTTGAGGAGGAGTTCCTTCATGCCTTCTACATCCAGGCGACGCGTGTTGTGGCTGTGGTAATCTTCAATTTTGGCAACTTCCTCGTTGCCTTGCGTGAAGAACTTGTCGTAGTTCAAATCTCGCGTATCACATGGAATACGGAAGTAGTCTCCCATGTCGATAGCCTTTGCCATTTCCTCGCGTGTCACGAGAGTTTCATAAAGCTTTTCACCATGACGTGTGCCAATGACGCGAACTTCCGTTTCCCCGAATTTCGGATTGAGCTTCGCATAGGTTTCCCTGAGGGCATGTGCCAGTGTCGTCAGAGTAGCTGCCGGAGCCTTTTGTACAAAAAGGTCGCCATTTTTGCCGTGAGTGAAGGCGTAGATGACCAAGTCAACAGCGTCGTCGAGAGTCATCATGAAACGAGTCATATTTGGATCGGTAATCGTAATAGGCTTACCTTGTTCAATCTGTTCCACCCACAGGGGAATGACGGAACCGCGGCTGGCCATCACATTGCCGTAGCGCGTGCAACAGATAGTCGTTGTTGCGCCATCTCCCAGTTCTCGACCTTTCGCGATGGCGACTTTTTCCATCAATGCCTTGGAGATCCCCATGGCATTGATCGGATAGGCAGCCTTGTCCGTTGAGAGAACGACGACATTCTTCACTTCGTTCTCAATGGCTGATGCCAGCACATTGCTCGTCCCGAAGACATTGGTTTGTGTTGCTTCCATCGGGAAGAACTCGCAAGAAGGCACCTGCTTCAATGCTGCCGCCGCAAAAACATAGTCCACTCCACGCATAGCCACATCCACCGAAGCCTTATCACGAACGTCGCCAATATAGAATTTTACCTTGGGACTTTGAAGTGCGTGGCGCATATCGTCCTGCTTCTTCTCGTCACGCGAGAAGATACGTATTTCCTTGATATCAGAATCAAGAAATCTCCGAAGAACCGCGTTGCCAAATGAACCTGTTCCTCCGGTTATGAGTAGTGTTTTGTTATTGAATATAGACATTGTATATATTATTATTTAATTAATTTTCTAAAAAAGTTCACAATAGGTGATTTTCTATTGATTCGGAAAAATAAAAAATTGATGCACTTGCAGCAAGAATTATGAATTTCAACAATATTTTTATTATTAAGATCTGATAGTAATTTTCTGTGCTTTTGCGGGATGGTTTTTTTAGGACGAATGTAACTGTGAGGCTGTCCTTGCAAAAGGTGCTGGAAGGGTTCTTCATTGAGTATAATGGTTCCTTCTTGAGCTAGCTTATGGAGGAGATCATTTCCTTTGTCCGTATTTGCAATCAGTGAACTAATTCCATGAGAGACAGGCCATTCCGGATGAATTTTCTGTATTCCCCAAAAATCACCTAAAGTAAGATCGCCGGGGCGAGGTAAATGAGCATGAGGACAATTGTAACAGGCTCTATTGAGCATTTGGTTGCAGAGAAAAAGATTCATAAACAGATCCGCTGATGCCGGGATATTGACAACAGAACCATCAGTGTATCTCTTCTGAACTTTATAGTTCAACCAGTCATTATCCTTATATCGAAAGTAAATATTATCTAAAACCTTCCCTGTTGCTTTTTCATCATTAGATACATATGACTCAAGTATTTTTTTGGATGGGACGCCATGGCAAACAATATCGAAAGTAAATAACCTTTCGTAATCCTTTCTCAAGAAGCAACGAAGAGCATGGACCTGACAGGCTGTACCGGAAAATAAGACATAACGATCCTTAAGAAGCTCGTTTTTAACTTCACGATACACATATCCAGGGATGGCCTGAGTGTACTTTGAGCCACGCATGGGCTCTAAGTCTGATAAATTTTCAGCCTTTTTGAAAATAGCCGTCGTTGAGTTTTTCCATACAACACCAAAAACACACCCACCATGCTGGAATACAAAATTTGATAAGGCAGTAAAAATTCCTCCGCTTGAACTTGATTTTTGGATCGCCATATCCGTGTTCCACGCACCGTAAGAGACAACATGGTCGAGTGAATTATTGTCGAATTCAGAGCTCTTCACTTCATCTAATGCCGGACATCGCTTGACACAGATGCCACAGTCTATGCATGAATTGATATCTACATCTGGTTTTAGAAAGCCCTCCGCATCCCATAACATTTTTATAGCTGCCTTAGGACAGAGATTTTCGCAAAGAGCACATCCAGTGCAATCAACGGGTGCTACTATATGGTTCAATTTTCGGTTACAATCAGTCATCTAAGTGGTCAGGATAGGTGAAATATACGTTTTAGAGGTGCGACAAATATATGTTTTTCATCTTTGTTCATATACAAAAGCCACAATGTAATAATTCCAAATGCTAAAAAAACAATGCCATATAAAACGATATCCTTCCATTCTGATATAGTTATGAAATGACTCGTTAAAAAACTACATACAGTAAGTATACATAATGGAATAATAATAGGTACATATGTTTTGATGAAAAAGAGACGAATATTCAAGCCGGCTCTTCGCGCATAATATATGTTAATCATAATTATCTGCCCCAATGTGAGCGATATAGATGTACCAATAAACATACCAAGTGCTCCAAAATGCAAAGATAGGATATATCCTAAAATAACACATACAAGTGACGTATAAAACAATATGATCGCCCTGCCTTTATGGATATCCAAAGCCTGCAAAATAGCCAAGCCAGCATTTTGCGTCAGTGGAATAAGCAAGGGAATAAATACAATGAGAGCTCCGAGCCATACTACACTTACATCTGTCCCTATAGAACTGCCGACCCACAAACGTAAAAAATCCTTTCCCAAGGCAGCAAAGCCGGAAATAATAATAACAAGGAGGCAAAGTTGAGCTCTTCCAGCACGAATCATAACGTTCGTCAATTCTTCTTTGCTCGCTTCCAAAGCAACCATATGTACCAGTCTGGGCGTAACAACACCTGCAATAGCCGTAGAGGACATGGTGAATATTTGAGCCAAAGTAATGCCCAGTGTAAAAAGAGTAACTGCTTGCGTACCTGATACCATAGCCAATATTGGAGAACCGGCCCTCCAATAAAATAGATCCATCAACTGACTCAATAATACCCATACTGAAAAGATGAACATTTCCTTGTAAAGTGGTATATCCGGTTTTTTAAATATGACTTGAACACCAAGATAATGAATTGTGTAATATAGTCCCCATATAAGTTTTACCATACCCAATGAAACAGCAAGAACAGTCAATCCAATAGACTTGTATCCAAGAGCTAATAATAATACAGTGAGACCCGCATTAAATAGCGCTGTCAGCAGATTGATTACTCCCGGCATGATGAATTTTTGATACGCACCAGGAACACAGGATATTGGACGAAGTGGAAATGAGAAAATAAGATTTCCGAGCGTCAGTAGATATAATATATTTAATGTATCATGCTGCTGTGTTGTAAGATGAGGGAATAAATCACCAAGATAAAAATAACAGACTATCCCTATTGATAATGCAACCAATCCGAGTATTGATAGCAGCACGGTACTTTGGCCTAAGAAATGAGTTTGCTGATTAAATTCCCCCTTTGCTCGATATGTTACTACATACTTACTAATGGTTGCACCCAATCCGAAATCCGTCAGGGATAACCAAACAATTATGGAATTGCTTAGCATGAATAACCCATATTCCTCAACGCCAAGGTTAGTAATAACAAAAGGAGTCAAAAGAAATTGAGTCGCAAGTCTTATGGCAATCGATATATAGTTGATCAATACGCCGGACTTTAATTCACTAGCCATATTATTTATTATTAGGCAACAGTTTTCGCATTTTTAGTTAAATCGCAAGATACTTCAATATTGCAGATGATAGTGATTCTTTATATTCTGGAAGAAAGCTTTCCAATCGGGTTTTAATTTGCTCCTCGCATTTCATCAAATTAGCAAACGATAGTGCTAGGGAATCAGATGATGTGAGTTCCTCAAATGGAAGAACGTAGTCTTTATATGTACCAAACAAGTCAGTTGCTATTCCTTTACTTTTGACTGAGTAACCAAGTACCAATGTAGGAACCATGCTTGAATATGCCGCTATTGTAGCATGTGTTCTCGCTCCAATGAAAAATCTGCACTTGGAAATAATATATTTAAGTTGCATGCAGTCATATTCTTCATCTACCATGCTAATTCTTGAACTATTAAAGTGAGAAAAAATATTTTTTAATATTGGGTAGTCATTGCTGTTTTTTTCAATGCTGTAAACGTGCGGAATAAGACAAATATGCATGTCTGTCTTATTCAGTATAAATCTAACTAAATTCAAAGCATTTTCATAAACGAGAGGATTGCTGTCATTTATGACCATTTCGCTCAGATTGATTCCTACAGTATTCTGCGGTATAAAATTATTGGGGGATTTCACTTTTTTCGAATCCAGAAAAAAAGCTGGGTCACAACATTTAATTATTTTTGATTCAGGTAGCCCGGCTTCCAATAGGTTTCTTTGTGTAATTGATTCTCTTGCAAAAATATAGCTGTACGTTCTTAAATCGGTAAGAATCTCGTCTTTGATGACTTTTTTTTCAATAGAACAGCACCATAATATATTTTTAATATTATTTCGTCGTGTAAACTTGTTTAATGCTATACTTGTTATAGGACGGGAGTAGCAGTATGTATCACCACCAATATTCAAGCAGATGGAGTCCTTGGATAGTTTTTTGAATAATGGTTTTTGAATAATTGATGTACCAGCAAGTGAACCAGGGAAAAGTTTCCTAATTCCAGCGCAAAATATTCGATGTATAGAAGTTGGATAATTTGCATAGGGAATCATATTAATTCTCTCCTCATGACACATTGCTTTATCTTTTTCTGGTGCAAATGTTGCCAAGTAAATTTCAGTATTAAACTTTTTGATTATTTTAACAGTTGATCTTACAATTGCTTCACAGCCGCGATTTATATTTCCGGTTTGCCCGCATAAATAATATTTCATATGATTTTTTTACAGGTTAATTATATTTTTCCATTTATGTGTGATGGGATGAGAAATGCTGCATGGACCGTATTCGTAAACATTATTTATACTTTTATTGTCAATGAGGTGGCTTGAAATATTCAATAAACGTCTGGCTGCCACTTCTGAATTCCAAATATTGTTTATAGTGTAATAAGCATTTTTACCCAGACGAATGCATTCTTCCGGATGTTTGATAAGGTAATGAATAGTTTCGATCATATTTGAAATCCTTCCGTTGCAGTAAATCATCCCATTTGAATTGTGTGAAATAAGAAAACGTGTGGCACCTGCTGCATGATTGGCTACTACTGCACATGCACTGCTCATGGCTTCATTAAGTACTGCTCCCCATCCTTCATTATAGTCACTTGTAAATAAAAATATATTTGCATTTTCCATGTGTGACCTTACCTCGGAAATGGGAACGGAACCTAATAACGAAACACAGTCCTCCAAATTTTGATCTTTAATTAAGGACTCCAATCTGTCTTTTAAATATCCATCCCCAATAATATTCAATTCGAAGTTTATATTTAACTTGCGAAGTGATGTTGCTAATTTTATAGCTTCTGATGGATGTTTCCATTTTATAAGTCGTCCTGCCCATAATATTTTAATTATGCTATTTTCTTTTTTAGAAAGTAAAAGACGGTCGATTTCTTTATCGCATATTGAAGGAAAATATCCCCATCTCAGACACTTTGAATTTGGGTAATGAAGTTTTTCTAATTCATACGAAAGATATGCACTGGCGCATAATACATATATATTAGAATCTTTGTATCTAAGAATTCTATCATGAACTTTTTTCCGTGTCTGTGGAATAAATCTTCTCCACATGCCTTTCTTGAAAAATCGTTCTGAATATAGATAAGTCAACTTCCCTGTTTCCATCCTTTGTTCTATCAGCTTATTCGGGCATGATCCCATAATGGCAATATCTGCATCATTGAGAATATCAATAGCATGATGTGACTCACTCGTATTACTGTATGATATTACATAGTTTGCATTGATGGATTTCTGATATCCTAACGTATCCGAAGAATCGGTTGATATAAAATAGAAAGAGTCAAATATTTTTTCAAATTCATTGCATAAATGTACTTGATGGTGATTTAGAATATTTGAAACGAAGGCGAGTTTCATTCCCTTGTATTTTGTTTTAATTAAAAATAATATAGTCGATATTACCTAGTCTCCAATAAATTAAAAAAAGCATTCCGGCTAGAGTTGAATTTCTCATGATAGCGTAGTTGTTTCCGTGAAATGAATTTCGCAAGGCTTGAGGTAATAGTATTAATAATACTGGGATATAATATAAACTTATTCGTTCTAATACGAGAGATTGATATCTCATTGCATAAATTCCTGTTCCAATTATCAATATATGAATCATGGGATAATTGTTTATTCGGAATTTGCTGGTTTTTTTATGAATTACAGTCAAAATTGCAGTGCTTGTTCCGAGAAATACATTAATTGCTCCTCCCAGTGCATTACCAATGAAACTGCCTGTATATGCGCGATCAAACAAATTGTTCCCAATGCTCATTATATGAGGGATAACTAACGACAGAATCAATATTAAAATAATGTCTATAGTGAAGGTTGGTTTTGTTAATTTTATATTGACTAAAATAATGATCGGAAGGAAAATAATCGCTGTCTGATGTATGGAGGTTGCTATACCGACAAGGATGAAGAATGCTATTTTTTTATTATTTAATGCATAACCGAGCGCAACCAGGCAGATTGATATGGCTATACTCTGACGAAATCCAGTCAGATAAAATTGCATGAGCCCTAATGACATAAAGCCAATAATGGATACTTTGCTATCCTCTGAATATTTGTATATAAAGTGTAATGTTACACCACAGCAAATTATACTTTGAAAGAAAATGATGAACTGAGGGAAAGTGAATACTCTTGAAAGGCACCAGTTCAAATATAGATATCCTTTTTCCATAGAGGAATTCTCTAGGATATGGCTGAATGAGTTAGATTCTATGCAAAGTTGATAAAGGCGGTAATAATTATTGAGATCGGATCCAAAATTTATGTTTGCATCGCGACATCCCATTACGATTACAAGAAGGATAAATGTAATAATATAGACTTTCTTGTTCTCACTGGAAGGAAGTTTATTGTTTCCTAGAAGTAAGACCAATAGTGCGATGCATAATATCAATACCCCTAACATTTTTATTTGTCGTTGATGATTTCTTCATACATGTCTTTGTAGCCGTTGAAATTAAGAACGGGGTCTTGTGAAGCATGAGATTTCATAATTGCCTGGTTACTTAAAATTTGGATGTTCTTATCTTCAAATATATCCATAATCCTGCCCGCTAAATATGGATACTCTTGATAATCATAAAGATATCCATCTACTTTATCTGTAATATAATCGGCCATTCCTCCGCGGAATGATGCAATGCAGGGACATCCTAGATACATAGCTTCTCTGAGAATAAGTGAAGTTCCTTCAATTGCTGATGGAATGACGACGAGATTAGCTTTCCTCATTCTATCTATCATTTCGTTTTCAGACTGTCTTCCCAGGAAAATTACATTGTTTTGTAAATTAAGTTTTCTTACTAGATTGTTCAGAAATTTAGTATATCCGCCTGTAATTATAATATTCCCATTACCATTTCCCATCCCCGGAATATATAGTTTCACTTCAGGATATGAATTCTTAACAATATTTAGTGCTCTTAATAATTGATGTATCCCCTTTAGTGGAGTTCCTCCCGGGTTTGTAAATATTGAATACGGCTCAATATAGTTTGGATCCCATTTTTCAGATTTGTAAAAAACACTCCTGAGATTATAGTCAATAGTAAACACACGGATAGAGGGATTAATCGATTTTGTGAGAGATTTATCCCAGAAGTTGACACAGTTAGCATACTGAACACGATTAATAAGCTCGTTTTCGTAGTTTGCATTGCGCTTGTGCAATAGATGCATTTCTATCATGCCATTGAGCTTAATATTTTCCCTAAGAGTTCTATTTGTTAATATTTCCCAGAATGACAGTCCTCCAAAATCAACGTCTTTAATGCGATTTAAAATTCCTTGAATTGATACAACATATTTTTTGTTAGGAAGAGCTCTTGTACAAGCGAGTCCGTGAGAATATTCTGTGCCGTGAATATGAATAATATCTGGTTTGAAATCACTATTAATTTTAGTCCATAATTTTTCGAATTTATTTGTATAAAATAACATATTTTTTCCATTTCCGGGCAGTAGATAATATGTTATTTTCCCCAGACGTATTTTTTTGAACTCATCTCCATGAACAGCCGCTATAGCTAATTCGATATCGCTATCATCTGACAATCTATTGGCTAGATCAAAAAGCCATGTACCACTTGTACTAGATTGAATACCTAGATGATTGGCTAATTCAGGCATCACTATATTAACTATCCAAAGTAATTTCATTTTTTGATTAATTGAATTTTACTGAATGCATTTGATTGCGATGATATAGTTTTAATATTCGAAATTCTATCATCTCCAGGCAGGATTATTCCGTTTAAACTTGATGGGGCGGAATTCCTGAGTGCATCAACATATTTATTGATAGTTAATGCATAGTCATCGCCGAGGATAATTCTCGGGTTGATGGCTATGCAGCAAAAACCTACATTCATGCTGGTGTTTTCTGAGGAATAAAAGCGGCCGACATTGTTGAGCCACGCGGCGCCGGAAATGAGCCCGGCAATAATGTCGATGAGCATGGCTATTCCGAAGCCTTTAAAGCCAGCCATTGGCAATACAAGCCCCTGCATGGCTGTATCTGGATCTGTTGTAGGATTACCGTTTGCATCAAGAGCCCAGCCAGGAGGGAGCTGCATTCCTGCTTCCTTGTATTCCTTGAATTTGGACTTTGCGACGATGCTCGTAGCCATATCAATGATAATGGGATCTTTTCCCGGTACGGGGATGACGGCTGCAAACGGATTAGTACCAATCATCTTTTCTTTGCCTCCTGGTGGTGCCATTTGTGCTGGACTGTTGGAATAGATGATACCGATGAATCCTTGTTCGGCTGCTTTGAGTGGATAATAAAACGCTGGCCCGACTGTGTTATTGTTTCGACTGAAAACGTGGAAAATGCCGGTGTGCGCACTCTTCTCTATGGCAAGCTTCATGCAGCGATCTGCACTGACAAACCCCATTGAGTTATCACCGTCAACGACCGCAAAGGATGGACTCTCTCGAATAATGTCTAGTTTGGGAGATAAGTTATATCCTCCATTTTTCAATCTGTTCAGATGAGCTTCCAGAATGGCTGTTCCGTGTGATGTAACTCCGTACATGTCGGCAGTTATCATACAATCTGCAACTGTCTCTGCTTGGACAATGGACAGATGAGCTTCTGTCAGGCGTTGGATAACCTCTTTTTTCTTTTGTTCGAAATCAATTTGCATTTTGTTGTCCTTTCTCCGCAGCTTTACACAGCGTGTCGATAAAGGTTCGACGGATAATAGATTCTTCGTGATTTTTTTTCCCACATTCAAAAGCTTTTTTCCCGTAGTTGAGAATCAAGCCGGGTGTATTTAGCATGAGCCTTAATTTTTCTTCTACCTCTTGATAGGATGTGGCAATGATAGCTGCATCATTTTCTGCCAAGTATGCAATAGGAGCAATTTCCTTGTCTCCTATGGCGAAGATGCACTTTCCACTGGCGAAGTAATCAGTTAGTTTGGTGGAGAATGAGAGACGTGCTGCCAGGCGAAATTTGGGTTCTAGCGATTCTACGAATATGACGACATCAGCTTGTCTCTGGATGTCTGCTACTTCGTTCTTTGAAATATTCCCTTTGTATGAGCATCCGTTCGATGTCAGCCATTTCATGGTGCTTTCATCGACTGGAGTCGGAGTATAGATTTCGAGTGTGGCAACTTGACTATGCTGATTGATATTTTTAAGGGCCTTTGAGATAGCCACTAATGACAAAGATCTTCCGATAAACAAGTTCCCTGTGTAAACCATTCGTACAGGCTTGTTGACGGGCTTTTCAATGAATGAAAGCTTTGAGTAATCGATTCCCTTGGTCAGTACGATACTGTGCGTTCCGAAGTGAGAATCAGTATCGTCGGCTTGAGTCCTGGTGATGGTGAACATTTCGTTACTGTTGGAGGCAAGACGCCTGACTACTTTTCTCAGGAAGTAACGATGAATGTAGGCGAAAATATTTATTCCACATGCTTTGTACGAGTAATTATCATCTGTCAGATAACAAACATAAGGTTTGGGAAATTTTTTCAGAATGTACAGCTGTATACATGCGGTGTAGATGACAGGATAAATAGTTATGAAATAGACGTCTGCCTGAGTGTCTTCTACAAATTTGTCTAGCTCCGGGGTTTTCCATTTCCCGAGTTTCCATACGACTTCCCTCACCAATGTCATGAACCAGGATTTTTTCCTGTGAGCCCATGTATAGAGACGTTTTTCCTCTTCGATTGCTTTTTTATTTTCTATATCTGCTTGATCTCCATTATAGACACGTCGCCCGACATTTTGTCTGTTGAGGACACTGTGAATGATGGCATTTTCAGCAATTTGGAAGAATGAGTGACAAACAGGAGTGTTCGGAAAATCTGATCTTGTGTATATTTGCGATAATTTTTCTGGATCCCAAAATTTAAATAGATCGGTTTCCGTGTGTATCCCGCTATCGCTTCGCCACGTACTAAGCGATATGGATAATACTCTTGGCAATGTTTGTTTCATTGTATCGTCTGATGTTTCCCCGATATTTTCTGAAGATTATTTGTTTGAGAGAGAAGAATTACTCCCTCCTTCTACTTCTGAACTTATCTGATCTATTTTCATCAATATAGGAGATATTTTAGAGATAAACTCTTCTTGTAATATTATTGTTTCAGAATCGAATTCATATCCTTCAGGATGTTATTGAGCATTATGGGTCTGTCGAAGTAAGTTTCTGCTCTTTTCCTGCCTGCTGATGATAACTCTGATCTCTGCGTGGCATTGTGGTAAATTTGTTCCATTTTCTCAGCCAGGTCTTCAGAATCCATTACATTGACCAGGATTCCAGAGATACCATCCTCAATTACTTCTGAGGGACCAGGAACATTTGTCGTGATAATAGGAAGCCTCATACCCATGGCTTCTTGTAAGACTTTCCCGAAACCTTCCCGATAGGTTGGGTGGGTTAAAACATCAAACATAGCCATGTGCGGATAGACTTCCGCCGATGGGATATTTCCCGTCATGAAAATAGATTTATGTTCTTTTGCTATGCTGAGGTTCTTTTCATCGATCGGATTGGCATTGTCGAGCATGCCGACTAACACGAGAGCAATTGTGTCGTATTTTGTGCTGAGTTTTGTAAATGCAGTGATGAGTTCGTTGATGCCTTTGTCTGCGTTGATACGCCCAACGTAACCAAAGAGAAACACATGTTCTGGAATGCCGTATTTTTGCCTTAATTGATCTCTGACTTGACTGTGGTCGAAGCTATCACACTCCTTGAGAGAAACTCCTGTTGTACCACCTATGCCAACGACTGAAATTTTATTTGGATTGCAGAGCTTTTCATCAATGGCAAACCGCATGTTAAGCGGACTTTGTGCACGTATATGCGTAGAAAAAGTACAGGTGATTTTTTCTACAAGGCGAAATATTGTCCGTTTTATTCCGGTAAAAGAGACGTAACGTAACCCGCACTGGCTGTAAATTCTTTTGTTGATACCAGCAAGTTTGCCTGCGATGGCTGCGTACAGAGATGCATTTGGTGATGTAAAATAGATGGCGTCAAACTGCTCTTCTTTAAAGATCCTGCGAAGGGTCAATGGGATTTTCAATAAGTCTTTTATGTTTGCTCCTCGTGACATGGAAAGATGGATGCATTTTGCAAAGTCCTGGTTACGTTCTGCAAAACCTGGTTCCATATCACAGATCATTGTGACATCGTATCCATTAAGTGTGAGATTGCGCAGGGATTCGACGAGGAACCAATCCATTGTTTTTGATATGGTTGTTATGGCGCAAATCTTTATCTTTCTACGATCGGGCATAAGGTGGATATTTATGATTACTGAATGATACTTTGAACAAGTTTGCTGACCGTCGATTGATTGATTGCCAATTCAGCTGGGGAAAGTTCCGATATGCGTATTTCTTCTGTACGAATCTTTGCAACTTCGGTATCAAATAACGTCCGAATTGTTTCCTGATTGACAATGGTAGATGCATTGCAGAAGGCTCGGGAAAGAATCGCCATGGAAGAACCAAGTCTATAATGCTCAGAAATGATTAATTCGGCTGGCAAGGTTCCATGACCTATTCTAGCAATTCCACCGAACCCATATTTTTTACCTGACTTTTTGATAATCTTGCACATATTTTCGACGGTTCCATCAGTTAGAAGTTCGAACATGAACTTTCGATGGTAGGCAAGATGTAGGTCGTTAAGCCCGATATGTATTTCATCGATGCCATTCATCTGGCTTATTACCGCCATTTTCTGATGAGCTTCTGGAGTTTCTGCTAGAAGTAACGTCTGTGCTCTGCCACGAACGAGTTTGATGAATTGTTCAACTTCCTCAATCGTCTTGTACATCGGCAACATGATGATGTCTGCACCTGCTGCGATAACTGCATTGATTTCGTCCTGAGAGGAACAGTATTCTGCTGTCTTCTCATGAATGGGATTGATGCGAACCATTAGACTGGCACGTGTGATTGTGCTACGAATATGTGCTACGTCTTCAATTGTATGCTGTGACTGGACGGTGTCCATTCCTCCCTGTCTGTCGGCTTTACCGATATACTCCATATCGACAAATATTCTATCCACTCCCGCTTTTTCAGCGATTTTAGCAATTCCCGGCTTGTTGGTGATATACATGAGCTTTAAGGGCATAACTCTATCTCCTAATTTCTATATAATGATTGATATGTTGCGTTAACTGCCCTTGCTCGTTTTTCCTGTACCGCCTTCAACAACACCGTCGTGTTTGATGACAGAGATGAAAGTCCCAAAAAAACATTTGATATCCATGACCAGGCCGCTTAAACAGCTTTTGCGGAGACTTGTTACATAGTCTCCATCCAGCCTGGCTTTAACGTGAATTTCAAGTTCGTCGCGACCATTGATCTGCGCCCAACCTGTCAGGCCGGGTTTTATATGATTAGCACCATATTTATCTCTTTCGTTGATGAGATCATCCTGATTCCAGAGAGCAGGCCGAGGACCAATAATGCTCATATTTCCAATAAAGATGTCCCAAATTTGAGGAAGTTCATCCAGACTGTACTTTCTGAGAATTTTGCCTATGCTTGTGATGTATTGATCCGGATTGTCCAGCATGTGAGTGGGAGTATCGTGCGGGGTGGACATTTTCATGGAACGGAACTTGTGAAGAGAAAACAGTTTCTTATTGATACCCACTCTTTTTTGTGTAAAGAAGGCTGGTCCTGGATCATTGATCTTAATCGCCATAATAATGATTATGTAGAGCCAGGAGAGAAACATTAGCCCCAGAAAGGAGAGAATGATATCGAGGACTCGTTTAAGAAAAGGATAGTACATGTTACTTGTCGTATTTTTCGAAGGGTGAGTTCTTGCTTTTAAATTCCGGGACAAGGGACTTGAGAGAGATGATTGCTGTTTCCAGATCGTGAGCCAAAGCGGATTCAATGATGCTGGCTGTGTGGCGGCGGATATCTTCGAATGCGTTGTCGATGGCTTGGGCAATACGGATTTTACGATGGGAGGATTCGATCGTGGATTCGACTGAGGAGAGAACTTCTTCGTAGAGTTTTTCCCCAGGGCGTAAGCCCGTGTATTCAATTTTGATATCTTCGTCCGGTTTGAGGTCCGAGAGTTGAATCATGCGGCGGGCTAAATGGGCTATTTTGACAGGCTCGCCCATGTCGAAGACGAAGATTTCTCCCCCATGTCCCATGGTGCCCGCTTGGAGGACGAGCCGACACGCCTCTGGAATAGTCATGAAGTAACGAACGATGTCCGGATGTGTGACTGTGATGGGACCTCCTTTGGCAATCTGTTCTTTGAAGCGAGGAACGACAGAACCGTTGCTTCCTAAGACGTTGCCAAAGCGCGTTGTAATATATTGTGTTGTGGATGTTTTTTCTTGTTTGAGAAAGGAATCCAGGCTTTGGACGTATAATTCTGCAGCACGTTTTGTTGTGCCCATCACATTAGTGGGATTGACGGCTTTGTCGGTGGAAATCATGACGAATTTGCGGACATGATGTTGCCGTGCCAATTCCGCTATATTGATAGACCCCATGATGTTCGTGACAATGGCTTCGCAGGGATGTTCCTCCATGAGAGGAACATGTTTGTAGGCGGCCGCGTGGAAGATGATGGATGGTTTGTGCTCCTCGACAACATCGTTACAACGTTGTTTATTACGTACATCAGCAATTATCGGGCATATAGGGATATCGGGATATTTTTCTTCGATTTCCAGGCGGATGAGGTGCATGGGGGTTTCCGCGTAATCCAGAAGAATAATCTTGGCAGGGGAAAATTTACAGAGCTGCCGGACGAGTTCACTGCCGATGGATCCGGCAGCTCCGGTTACCATGATTGTTTCTCCTGAAATATCACCTCTGATTTTGTCTTCTTCGATTTGAATTTCAGGACGTTCCAAAAGATCTTCGATTTGAACGGGACTGATGGTGATTGGAGTATTCGGATCGTATTTGGTGACGGGAGGTGTGACGAATAACTTGATTCCAGCCGTATTACACCAGTCCACAAGTCGCTCTTCTTCTTGGCGCAAGCCTTGACGTGATGTGAAGAGAATGGCATCCGGAACTTTGTTGAGGATGTCTTGTTGTAGTTTTTCCAAGTCGAATTTGCCATAGACGGGCATTCCTTGCACAGACAGGTTGTGGTATTCTTTATCTGGGTCGATTAATGCAATTGTGCAGTATTTTCTCTGATAGGCACTATTAAGAAAAGCAGATAACCCAATGCCATCTTTTGTTTCTCCATAAATGAATACTCTCAAACAATGTTTGTCCTGGCTTTTGTATTGTAGGAATCGAATGGAAGAGTAATAAACGCAAATCATCAGAACACGTGCTCCGATAATCAGACCACATGCACATATGAAAAATAAAATTCCGATCAGAATGGATTGATCTAAACTTTCAAATATGAAAGATTTTGCAAGTGCTCCGGAAACGAGAGCAATGAACAGAACTGCCGCAATAATACGAGGCAGGTTCTGAAAATTTGAATGTCTGATGATGACCTTATAGAATCTGAAGAGCAGGAATATAACCGTGCTGGTAAGTAGGATAATCAAGTCGAAATAGAACAATTGTTGCCAGAGAACTTGGTTGTAATAGATTGTTTCAAGACATATGATGGCTATCGAACCTGCCAAAAGCGAACAGATGATATCGAATGTTAAAACAGCACCAGGCGGTAAATATTGAAACTCTCCTAATTTTGCTCCGATTCGATGCAGTTTTTTCAGTAGGTATTCATTCATACTATAGTATTATGTGTATAGAAAGTGCTAGACTCTGCTCCGTACGTGTTCGGGGCGGTGGGCATCGGTTCCGATCCAGTTGCAGAGACCTTTTTTCCGCAGTGTTTGGGCCAATTTCTGGATATGCCGTCCTCGCATTCCGATGAGGGATGAGAGGTTGATCTGGAACTCGACTTCGTTTTGGTGAAGGAGTTCCAGGGTTTCCAGGTCGAGTATGGAGCCGTATCGTTCCGGGTGTGCCAGGACGGGGATGTAGCCCTGAGCCTGAACGAGGAAGATCATTTCTTCCCAGTTGCCGGGGAGTGAGATACGAGAAAATTCAATCAGCAGACGCTTGCCATCGTAGGTGAGTAGTTTTTCCGAGTTATCCTTGAGCCGGGGCAGGAAGCTTTCGTCGAGCATGTATTCGGCTGCCAGCCGGAGGTCGAAGTCGTTGAGGTCGAGTGTTGCCAAGGCCTCGTTGTACCTCTTGCGGAGATTGCTGGCAGTGTTGTCGGGCAGCTCAGCCATGACGTGCGGAGTACACCAGGCTCCCCGGAGACCGATTCGGCGCATGGCGTTGATGATGGCCTGGCTGTCTTCCGGGCTTTGTGCTCCATCGTCTATTCCCCAAAGGATGTGACTGTGCCTGTCCATGCCGTCGGGAAACAGCACGGACAGGTCAGCCGGATTCCTATGAAAGAAGGGTAATCGCATCGATGGACGGAGGATGGGAGGGAGCAGTAATGAAAAGGACTTATTTGTCTTTTGTGGAATAGCCGTATCCGTAGCCGTAGTAGTGGTAGCGAGCGCGTTTGAAATCGACGTCGTTTAAGACGAAGGCTGCGCCGGGGAGTTTCCCTTCATCGGCCAGTTTCTGGATGGAGGGGACGAAGCGTTTGTCGATTTTATTGCTTCGGATCACATACAGGGTGACGTCGGCAAATCGTGCGATGATAGAGGAATCTGCCAGAATACCGAAGGGGGCTCCGTCGATCACGATGCGGTCATAGATGGATTGCCAGTGATGGATCAGATTAGCCAAGTGGGCTTGGTCGAGCAGAGGGACGGGATTGGGGGGCAGGGGACCGATAGGAAGAACGTCCACGCGGGCGGATTCCTCTTCCAGAGTGACAAATGGAGATTTGCCGTCTTCAAGCTCTAACGAGGTGTTGAGCAAGAGATTGGATAACCCCGGCTTCCTTCGCAGATTGAGCCTTTTGGTGAGTGTACCCTTGCGGAGGTCGCCGTCGATGAGAAGCACTCTTTTACCTGTTTTGCCAAAGGAAACCGCCAGATTGGACGAGGTGAATGTTTTGCCCTCCCCGCTCATTGTCGATGTGATCAGGATGAGCATGGAGGAGTTTTTCTTGTTGGGTACCATGAGCTCCAGATTGTTTCGTAGAATATGGAAGCTCTCGACTATGAAGGAGCGGTCATTGCGCAGAATGAGGGTGTTCTCTTTTTTCTCTCGCTTGGTGAGAGGGGGGAATTCGGAGACGACTGGGATGGTAGTGAGCCCCAGGAGGTCCTGTTTCGTCGTCACCTTGGTGTCTAAAGCGGCGGCTCCTAAAAGGGCGAAGATGCATAGTGCGGCACCACCGCATGCTCCGGCCGCAACAAAGAGTTTGGTTTTCGGTGCGACGGGGATGTCTTTACCGAAAGCTGCTTCGAGGATGCGGGCGTTGGGTTCCGTGGTAGCGAGGGAAAGCGCGTTTTCTTCACGCTTGCCCAGAAGCATGATGTAGAGCTCTTCTTTCACCTTTTGTTCCCGGAGCATGGGAACGAGTGCTTTTTCGTGGGAGGCGGTTGCAACGAGTTTCTTACTGAGTTCGTTTTTCTTGTTGTTTACTTCTTCAAGTTGCAGGGTAAGGGCTCTATGATGGTTATTGATGGAACGGTTCAGTGCGTTGATCATGGAATCCATATCTTTGACCAGGGATGAGACAAGAGGGTTTTTAGAGCCTGCGCTGGCAACGAGTCTCTGATATTTCAGGAAGGCTTCATTGTATTGCTCGATCTGGTGTGTGATGGCGGGGTCATTGATGCCATGACTGGCGGAGAACATTTGCCTCTTGGAATTTTTGGCGGATGCCAGGATGTTTTGAAGGGATTCGACTTGTTTGATTTGCGTATCGATATCGAAAGCATTTTTATCCAGATCCTGGACTTTAAGATAATTGGTTCCGAGTTCTGTCGTCATATCGAGAACCAGTTCATTATTCTTTTTGAAATCGAGAATGCGCTTATCGACTGTGCCAAGCTCTCCCCCGAGTTTTTTGAGGCGTTCGAGGATAAATGCTTCCGCTTTGCGGGAAGCAAGGAGCTTTTCTTCAATTGACTGATCGTTATATTCCTTGATCAATGAATTAAGAATATCGGCTGACTTCTTTGCATTTGAAGTGGTGATTTGAAGTTCAATGAGGCTCGTTTCTTTGGCATCTGGACGGGTAATGTTGAGCTTTCCGAGAATTTGATCTGTAGTTTCCCGGTGGGATGAACGACGGACGATGATGGGGGTTTGATAGTAATCGGCGTTGAAATAGGATGTCGGGCGTACGACGAGTTGTCCAAAGGGCAGGCTTCCAACAGTGTTGAATGTCCCTTCGAAAGAGACTGGGACATCATTGGTGTCGTTGTAGGTCAAGGTGTAAGTGGTTTCGTCCCTGGGCGTAATCGTGAGTGTGAGTTGGCGTTGTTCGTCAATTTGAGGGAAGTCGACTGCTATCGGGGACTCATCGTAGAGGTCGATTTGCCTGATATCGTGGGTGCGCCAGTAGCTGACATTGAGTTTGAGTGGCTCGACGACATTATTCATGAGTTCCGTCGATTTCACGACGTAGCTTTCGTTGGCAATGTTGACGTTACCCGACCCAATCCCCAATTCCGTTAGAACCATGTCTGATGCCGAAGCATTTTTTTGATTGTCGTCCCGCAACATGATGCGGGCTGTTTTCTGGAAGGAGTACCCCTGTTTGGCTGCCACATAGAAAGCGGCAGATGCTCCAACGAGAGAGGAGAGGAGGATCCAGAACCAATATCGGCGTATGATTCCAATGATTGTCTCAATCGAAAAAGCGTCGGATTCATCTTGTTGGGGAAGAATGTCGGGGGGCATGGAGCACGAGCGAGTAGAAATGAATAACGGCGATACTTGGGCGGTCCTGGAGGCGCGGTTAGACGCTAAGCGCAATGACGGCAATCACGATGCCAAGACCTGAGAGCCCCCATCCGTACCACTGGGCAGCGTCACTTCGCGTGTTGACCTTTCGTTCCGAGGGAGAAACGTAGATGGTGTCGTTCTGCTGGATATAATAGTAGGGAGAGTTGAAAAGGTCCTTGCTGCGAAGGTCGATGTTGGCGATCTGGCGCTGACCGTTCGTTTCTCGGATGAGCGTGACGTCGCGGTTACCGTCGATATTCAGGTCTCCGGCACGGGAAATGGCTTCAAGGATCGTGACCCGCTGGCCTTCGATGGAATAGGTGCCGGGTTTGTTGACTTCGCCAATGACGGAGAACTTGAAATTCATGATCTGCACGTTGACGGAAGCGTCCTTAATGTAATCATTGGAACGAAGTTTTCCCGCGATATCTTTGGCGAGTGTCGTGCAGGACTTTCCGGCGGCTTTCATGGTGCCAATCACGGGGAGGACGATATTGCCGTTGGCGTCGACGAGATAACCTTTCGGTTTGTTGGTATTGTTGGAACTCGTTGTCGCGTTGCCCATTTCCGCCATGATGAAGGGAGTCGTCAGTTCCGGCTGCTTGCTGCTGACGGAGATGTAGAGCTGGTCGTCCTTTTGGATGAGTGTTTCGTAGTTCTTCCTGATCGTTTCCCGGGTATTGTCCTGGGCATCCTGTAAATAGAGAACTTCTTTGGGATTGACACAGGAGTTCAGGAGAGCAGTGCAGGCGATTAAAGCAAAAAGGTAGGCTGTGTGTTTCATGTGGATAGGTTGAGTGTAAGAATGATTATTGATAAAATTGGTGATGAATGATGAAGTTTGGAGTTGTCAAAAATCTGTAATGTTACATCAATGTTAAATTTTTCCCATATAATGTCCTGATGAGAGTGGGATAGGTATGGTTGATTATTGTTTTGCCTCGAAAAGAAAATCGCTGGAAAGTCCAAATCCAGGTAATTGAATACGGGATTTTTGAAAAGTTATAATTATTTGAAAATAAATGAATTATAGTATTTTTTAATGCCATGGGTTCTTGAAGAGACCTTGGATGTATGCATTCGTTGCGCGTATTAAAGCGGATTTACAA
>ULOF01001559.1_pt1 | contig 23921 bp, 20 predicted proteins | sample 1952371 | NCBI WGS metagenome assembly ULOF01 (sample SAMEA4835597, study PRJEB28245) | human gut metagenome | biome: gut microbiome; material: fecal sample | place: Denmark | collected 2008 | reverse complement strand
CGTGTTGCCGTTGCCTCGGCGACGGTTTTTGCTTACTCTTCTACAAGTTTGCGTTTTCTGTCGTTGATGATGCCAAGGCTGTCTTTGATAGTCTTCTCAGCGCCGTCGAGAATGTTGAAAGCAAGCGAGCGTGCCTCGTAGTCCATCTTGTGATAGTTCTCTTCCGCTTCGCGTTGCATGGCTTCTGCCTCTGCCTTTGCGCGAGCGTAAACCTCGGTTTCAGCCATAAGGCGTTTTGCCTGTTCTTCGGCTTTATCCATAGTTTCGTTGGCGTATTTTTCGGCTTTTTCAATGATATCGTCGCGCTCTTTTTTGATTTGAGTCGCCTCACGAAGAACGAGCGGATAACTTGCTCTGAATCTTGAGATAAGGTCGAGCAACACGGCTTTATTGATGACTATGTCGCTGTTGCTGAACGCGGCTTTTTTCGCTTTAAGCACTTCGCTTTCGATTTCGTTGATAAGCATATCGATTGTTTCCATAAACGCACTCCTTCGTATATCGATCATTTTATTATAAGGACGATATATCAATATATCCCTTTGATTTCTTACGTTTGTTCTTATTCGCTTATTTTTTTCGCTATTCTAAACGCCTATTTCAGATTTTCAAACTCTTTTGACGTGATAAGCGACACGCAGCACGCAGGCACTGACGAATAATCCCCTTTGGAGATTTGCTCTCGTGCGAGCGTCGAACTTATTTTTGAAAACGCGCTCGGCTCGATAAACACGGTCTCGAATCCGTGTTCGCGATTGAACTTTGCCATATCTTCCTCGTACGCTCTGTCCTCGTCGCCTCTTATCCCTCTGACGAGTGCGCTTGCGCCCACGTCGGCGGCAACTTCAACGGCGTATTTGTCGGAATACAACGCTTTTGCTCCCTTCTTCTGCTCGCATACGCAATTTACGATCGCAAGCCTTTGAGCAGGATTGAAAGCGTACTTCTTATCGGGATTTACAAGACAAGCCACCCACACTTCGTCGAATTGACAAAGCGCTTCGTCAAGCACCGCCTCGTGTCCTTTCGTAAACGGGTCGTAACTTCCGGCCATAAGCGCAACGTATTTGCGAGAAATAAACTCCGCAACGACCGTACCCATTTTTTTTGTGCGTTGCTTGTAGCGAGAATCGCTCACTTCGTAAGTCTTTTCCGCGCCGTGCTCGAACACGATCACGCCGTCTTTATCGAGCAAATCGAGGTCGAAAATCATTCCGAGTGCGAGTTCTCCGAGTCCGCTTGCATACGGCGGATCAACGAAAATCATATCGAATTTTTTGCCCGTAACGTACGCATTGCGCAAAACACCCGAAAAATCCGAATTGACAACCTTAAAATTGCCGTCGATACCCTGCAAATTTTTACGCACGAGTTCGACGCTATCCTTGCTGTTGTCAACGAAAGTGACTTCCTTCGCACCTCTTGAAATACACTCTATACCGAGCGCGCCGCTTCCTGCAAAAAGGTCGAGCACAACGGCGTCCTGACTGTATCCTTGCAAGACGTTAAACAACGTTTCCTTTATTCTCGTAGTCGTCGGGCGCACTCTGTCGTCCTTTGGCGAAGCAAGATTTTTGCCTCTGTATTTACCGGCAACAACTCTCATATTTATCTCCGATTATATTCACAGAATATAACTTTTCTCATTTCCCGTCTATATTCGGGTGCGGGGTTTTACCCCACCCACAATTATTAATTATCCGTTATTAATTATTAATTCTTTCGCCAAAGTACGGATTCTCTTTCTCTCCGCTTTGGTCAACGATTCTCTTCTCCGTCACGAGCATATCGAGCGGATGATCGAAAGTGCTTATTTCAAGACCTTTGGCTTCCTGACAGTCAAACGCAAGTCCCAAAACGAAGCAGTCGTGACAGGCAAGATATCGGTCGTAATAACCTTTGCCGTGCCCTACCCGATTCAATCCGTCAAAAGCAACCATAGGTACGATCGCAAGATCGGGATCGTCGACAGAGTGAGATCCGACGGGTTCGAGAATCCCCCACTTATTCGTCTTGAAATTCGTGAACGGCGTGATTGCGACTGCCTTCATCTCGTCGCCGTACACTCTCGGCACGCAGACCACTTTTTCCGCCATAAGCGCAAGTCCGACGATTTCTTCCGTATTCGGTTCGTTTTGAGTGCCGAGATAAACAAACACCTTATGTGCGCGCCTGAACTCATCCAACCCCGAAAGCGCGTCGGCAATTGCGCCGCTCGCCCACTCTTTTTGATCGCCCGTAAGTTTGGATATATTAGATTTCGCCGTCAATCTCGCTTGTTTCTTGTCCATTGCGTTTGTAGTATCTCTGCACACGCCCCTTAAAAGACGTATACACCGTGTATTCTATCGTTTTCCGTTGTTTTGCGACCTCGTGAACGCATTTTTCGTCTACGAGCACGACTTCTTCGCCGACTTTTGCCCTATAGTCTTTCGTATCGACAACGAAAGTGTCCATACACACGTTCCCTATCACTTTGCACGCGCGCCCGTCAATATAAACGTCCGACGGATTTTCTCGGCATACACCGTCGGCATAGCCTCCGAAAATCACGGCAGTGTTTGTGTCGTGCGGCAAAACGTAGTCGCCGTAACTCACGATTTCGCCTTTTTTTAGAAATCTCGACTCTATCACGCGCGAATATACGCTCATTGCCCCGGTGTACGCTCCGATTCCGAGGCGCACCGCATCGTATCGCAATTCTTCCTTATTCATAGAGTGCGTTGACGCAAGGTGCGCAATCGCGCTCGGATATTCTCCCTTGACGGCTTTTACGCACTTGTCGAACGAGTTTTTTTGATTCAGCGTTCCGTCACGCAAGTGCGAATATACGCCTTCAATGCATAATCCGTGATTTTTCAATGTTCTAACGGCATTTTTTATGCCTTCGCAATCAAAGCCGAGTCTGTGCATTCCGCTGTCCGCTTTGATATGCAATCGCACGCTTTCGGGATTTATTCGTCCGTCGTTTGCAAGTGAAACGAGTTCGTTCGCTTGCTCTATATCGTGCACGCCGATTATCACGCCCAAGTCGCACGCTTTTTCAAGTTCATCGCTTGCGCACGCGCACAGCAAAACGTCCTTACTTATGCCTACGTTTTGCAACTGCCACGCCTCTTCAAGCGTAACCACGCCGAAAGCGTCAACGATATCCTCGGTCTCTTTTGCCACTTCTTTAAGTCCGAAGCCGTAGGCGTCCGCTTTCACCATAAGTATAATCGGCACTTTCACGTCCGCTTTTACTCTTAAAATATTGCGCCTTACGACGTCGAGATCAACGACGATTTTCAGTTTAATAACCCACCTCGGCTATTATTGTATGAGCCGAAGTCCGTTCTCGTGCAATTATTCTCTTTTGCAGTAGTCGACAAAGCAACCGCCGAGAATAATTTGTTATTGATTTTTTATATCATCGTCAAAAACGAACCATCGACAAGACAGAAAACTATGTCTTTTGCAAGTCTTATCCTATGTTTTTGCCTATATATCCCCAAAACGATTAACATAGTTAATCGCTTGTTCGATTGTCAGATTATTTTTTGTTTTTATCCTTTTTTTCCGGCGTGAAAACTTCGACGATAATTTCTCCGATATGATTTCGCATTTCGCGGATAAACGCGTCTGTTTTCGACGGGGAAATATTCACTCTGAAACTCATCTCGCCGTCCGACTCTTTAAGTCCTTTCGTAATGAGATAAATTTCGCCCGTAAGGCTGTTTTGTTTTATGCAAATTATATCGTCGTACTTGATTCTGTCCACGAAAAATCCGAGTACGGCAATAATTTTATCGTCCTTAAATCCGTAATAACTGTTGACAAGCACCAGCAATGCCGCAACTGCGATAATCACGGCGGCTACGATAGACACCCATGCCACAGCCGGTTGCGAAGTCGCAACTCCGTTTGCCCCTGCGAGCATAGCGATATCAAGCCCTCCTATTGCCAAAGCCCCCAAAACTATGATTGTGACGATGACGGTTTTCACCACGCCGAAATTCATTCTAAACTTCATATTCGCTCCTTCTAAGTCCTTATTGTCGGTCTTTTGCATTTCTGTTTCGGTCGATTAGATACAAGGTTTTGCGCTTATTCGGCGTCCTTGCCGTCCTTCACGTACTCGTCGATAGTGATTTGTTTTTTATCTTCTTCCTGTCCCTCGAAATCGAATTTCTCGGTCTGTTGCTCTGCTCTGAACCCGTACTCTACGGTGTTGATAACCGTCGTAGCGTCGGTATAGAAGCTGAAGCCTTTCGTCTTGTAGTAACCGATAAGTTCGATTGCGCGAAGCATGAAGTAGTACATACTCGGAAGAATCAGCGACATAAGTCCGCCCGTAGGCACGGCAAGCGTCGTTGCGATGACATACACGATAGAGAAAGTCACCGCGTAGGATTTGAAAAGTCCGCCGATATTGCTCTTGACGTAAGTCAAACTTCTCGTGAAACTCGTATACACGCTCTCTTCGGGATGGAAAATCATTCTCGGCAACCACCCTGCCAAAAGCGTGGCTCTTAATGAACAAATCGTGATTCCCACAACCAGCAGAATAGGCACGACGAAGAACCCTATTTTGTTGAACATTCCGAAAAGAATTGACATCATTATTGCTCCGAAAAGCAAGTCAATCGGAAGAGTTATCGTCAATCTAGCGCCCGAATATCTGCAGCATTTTTTGAAATTGAGCGCCATATTGCTCGCAAAACCGTAGCGCATATTGGACGCCATAAGGTTGTTTATGATATCCGCGTTCGTATAATAAGAAAGTCCGAACACGAAGCAATAGAACGCATATATGAATATACCTGCAAACACGAGTCCCACCGTCACACCGGGATTTTGAGCGAGAATACCCAAAATATCGGTGACTTGGTGCAACATTTCGGCAAGTGCGCTTCTTACGGTGTTCGAGCCGTCCCAAACGGTTGAAAGCGTGTCCTTAATCGCATTGACGTAAACGCCCACGTCCGTAGAGGAGGCAAGCACGTTCCAAATCGGAAGAATGATTGCCACGCCTATGGCAAGCGACAGCACGAGCGAGATCACGATCCACAAAAAAATCTTTGCGGCGTGCCCCATATTTGAAAACAATAGAGATAACGAATACTTAAATTCCATACTATTCTCCGAGGCGTGCGCCTCATATTTGTTTGCAAGGCAAGCCCTGCGAATAATTATTTTGACCAAATATCCTTTTTCTTCGTTTCGAGGTCCATACGCTCCGTACCCGTAACTTCGTAGAAGATATTGTACATAAGCGTAATGTAGAACGGTACGACGTAAAGGTATGCGATTGCGTCGAGAAGTAACTCCGCAACCACCCCGCACTTGAGCGCGCCCGTGACGATCATACATATCTCGACGGGAAGAAGCACGAGGAATATCGTGAGGAAGGTCTTTCCCGTTCTTCCGGAAATACTACGCACCGCTTGTCGTAGCGCGGCTTTTTTGGGAAGTCCCGTATGCAGACAGAACGGCGGCCACAGTATCATTATGGACATTACGTAAATCATAAGAATCTGCATAACGACAAGCGTAAGCGACGAGAACACGAGCCAAGTCGTCCTGCTCTCGAACGCAACCCACCATAGATAGTACAGCACCGTGCCGAGAACGTTGAACAACTCGAAAAACACGAGCGTCAGCGTGCAGAACGTAAGCGAAGTCAGAAGGTTGAAATTGAGTCTCGTTTTGACTCTGCTCGGCGCAATCGTAAACACGCCTATGCGCATATGCGTGTCTATAACGCCGTACATAATCGCAACGAAAAACACGAGCAGCGCAAGTCCTATCAAGCCGAGATACCAATATGAAAACGGCAATTCGCGCATACTGACGTACATATCCGCAAAGTTTTGCGGATTTATCCTATCGTAATCGAAAAGATAATAGAGATTTGCCGACGGCGAAATCAAAAAAGGCAACAGCAACGCAGGCGCGACGCTCATAAGCATAAGATACGCGCCCTTGTCGAAAAAGTATTTCCACGTCTGCTTAAAGCAGAGGTTGTTCTTCGTGCTGTCTTTTATTCTCACCTTGCCTCCTCACTCGAACATTGCGAGTTTATCTTTGAGTTTTGAGAGTTTTTCGTTTGCCTTTTGAAGTTTATCTTTCTCATTATCAATGAGTTTTTGAGGTGCTTTCGACACGAATCCCGCGTTAGCGAGAAGTCCTTCCGTCTTTTTGATGACTTGAAGAGTTTGCTCGATCTCCAGATTGATACGCTCTTTTTCTTTGGCTTCGTCGATGAGATCACCCAGCGGCACGAGGATTTCGGCGTCGTGCGTAACGATAGCGCTGATCTTTGATCCTACGCCGCTTCTGTCCTCTACGAGCGTAACTTCACCCACACCCGCGAGTTTTTGGATATAAGGAGTTGCCGAAGCGATGAATTTCGGATCTTTTGCGATAACGAAAGCGTTTATCTTCTTTGACGGAACGACGTTCATTTCGTTGCGCAGATTTCTTATGGAAGAAATGATTTCTCTCAATCCCTCGAATTGCGCCTCTTCCTTTCTGAACACTCTGTGTTTGTTGTAAGAGGGCCAAGGCTGAACCATAAGCACGCTTCCCTTCGGTGCGAATTTTGAGTAGATTTCCTCGGTCACGAACGGAATGAACGGATGCAAGAGTTTGAGGATTTCGGTCAAAACGTACGCAAGCATCGCGATTGCGTGATTGTGTTGTTTCTTATCCTCGGAATAGAGCATCGTCTTGCTCATTTCGATATACCAATCGCAGAACTCGCTCCACACGAAGTCGTAAAGTCTTGCCGCGGCAAGTCCGATTTCGTATTTATTAAGGTTTATGGTGACTTCCTTGATAACGTCGTTGAGTCTTGTGAGAATCCACTTATCCGCGCCGTTGAATCTCGATGGCAACGTCAGATCGTCGTCGTCCTTTATATTTATAATCACGAATCTCGAAGCGTTCCAAAGTTTATTCACGAAGTTTCTGCAACTCTCGATTTTGCCGTCGGTAAATCTCGTATCGCTGCCGGGCGCAATACCCGTTGCAAGCGAGAATCGGAGAGCGTCCGCGCCGTACTTGTCGATGATTTCGAGCGGATCGATACCGTTTCCGAGGCTCTTTGACATTTTTCTTCCCTGAGCGTCACGCACGAGACCGTGGATAAGCACTTCGGAGAAAGGCACTTCGCCCATGAACTCTATGCCGCTGAAAATCATTCTCGCAACCCAGAAGAAGATGATATCGTAACCCGTAACGAGCACGTTTCCGGGATAGAAATAACTCAAATTCTTCGTCTTTTTGGGATATCCGAGAGTGCTGAACGGCCAAAGTGCAGAACTGAACCAAGTATCGAGCACGTCCTCGTCCTGACGGATATGATGACCGCCGCACTTTGGGCAAACGTCAACGGGCGTTTTCGACACGGTCATTTCGCCGCAGTCGTCGCAGTAATACGCGGGGATTCTGTGTCCCCACCAAAGTTGACGAGAAATGCACCAATCGCGGATATTTTCCATCCAATTGAAATAGGTGTTTTCAAATCTCTTTGGGATAAACTCGGTTTTTTTGGAGCGCACGGCTTTGATTGCAGGCTCTGCAAGCGGTTTCATTTTGACAAACCACTGCTTCGACACGAGGGATTCCACCGTTTCGCCGCAACGATAGCAAGTGCCGACGTTGTGTGCGTACGGCTCGATTTTGACCATAAGTCCGAGCGCGGTCAAGTCCTCGACGATGGCTTTTCTCGCAGTGAGTCTGTCCATTCCCTTATACTTGCCTGCGTTTTCGTTCATAAGGCCGTCCTCGCCGATAACCTGAATCACGGGCAAATCGTGGCGCAAACCGAGTTCGAAGTCGTTGGGATCGTGCGCAGGCGTGATTTTAACCGCGCCCGTACCGAAACCGATTTCGCAATAATCGTCCGCAACGACGGGGATTTCTCTATCGGTAAGCGGAAGTTTGACCGTCTTTCCGACGTATTTTGCCATCTTTTCGTCGTTTGGATTGACCGCAACCGCCGTATCCCCGAGCATAGTTTCGGGGCGAGTCGTTGCAATCACGATAGCGTCGTCCTCACCGACGACGGGGTATTTATAATACCAAAGGTTCGATTGTTGTTCTTCGTACTCGACCTCTGCGTCGCTAAGAGCAGTATGGCAATGCGGACACCAATTGATGATACGATTGCCCCTGTAAATCAAGCCTTTTTTGTAGTAACGCACAAACGCTTCCAGCACTGCGTTTGAGCAATTCTCGTCCATCGTGAACGCGGATTTAGACCAATCGCAAGAAATACCCAGAGCCTTTTGTTGTTCGACGATTCTTCCGCCGTACTGTTCTTTCCACGCCCAAGCACGCTTAAGGAAACCTTCTCTGCCGACGTCGTTTTTTCCGAGTCCCTCTTCCTTTTTGAGTTTCTCGACGACCTTGACTTCGGTTGCAATGGACGCGTGGTCCGTGCCGGGCATCCAAAGTGTTTCGTATCCGCTCATTCTCTTGAAACGGACGATGACGTCTTGTATAGTTTCGTCAAGTGCGTGTCCCATATGAAGTTGCCCCGTAATGTTTGGCGGAGGCATCATAATGGTGAACGGTTCTTTTTCGGGGTTTGTGTGGGCTTCAAAGAACTTGCCCTTAATCCACATATCGTAAATGCGTTTTTCAAACTCCGGATTGTACGTTTTGTCCATATCCTGCATTATTTATCTCCTTGCGCTAAAAAGCGACTGTATTCTCAAAAACCAAAGATTTCCGAAAGCACGAAGCCTTCGGAAACGTATTTTTATATTTTGTCGAAAGACGCTTACGCTTCGTAAGTTCCCTCTTTCTTTTCCTGCACTATTTTTTGATCCTCTGCCTTGACGGATTCTGCCGTAGCGGCTTCCATCTTACCCTCTTTTACGAGTTTGACCTGCTTCATCGTCTCTTTGAGATAACTGAAAGCGGCGGCGTAACTTTGAGCGATACCCCAAGCAAGAATACCCCAGTCGGCGTATTGAACGTAATCGTGGAAGAACGCCAAAATAACGCCGACAGATATCGTGAAAGACGACACTTTGCCGAGCCAATTCGCCTTGACCGTCGCGCCTTTTTTGAGAACGTATACGGCAATCATCGCTTGTATAAACTCTTTTGCAAAAATCAGAATCACGAAAGCGTAGTGCACGAACCAAGGATTATCGAGCGTGCCGTTTGCCACGAGGTTTTTTCCGAGCGGCGTAAGTCCCGTGCAGAAGGAAAGGCAAGCAAGCACCGAAACGTGCATAAGTTTGTCCGCAATGGGGTCGAGCACCATACCGATACCGCTTTGCATATTGAATTTTCTTGCGATCCAACCGTCAACCATATCGCTTGCCGAAGCGAGGAAGAACACGCCGAGCGCGATATAGAAAAGCAATTTACTGTCTTTCACACCGCCAAGAGCCATCAGCGTCACGAAAACCGGAACGCAGATAATGCGAAAGTAAGTGATGAGGTTTGGGATTGTCCAGACTTCTTTGAAGTCGATTTGACCGAGTTTTTTTGCCATAAATCTCTCCGTTTTACACGCGTATACGGGCGTGCGCTCATAATTTATCTCATTATAGCAAAGAAAACTTGTCATGTAAACAATAAAAATCGCAACGAAAGCACAAAATATAGAAAAATACAATAATATGCACCGAGGGGAAAAATGGAAAGTTGTCTTATAATCATAAATCAAAACGCCGGCACGAGCAAAAAAATCAACTTTGAAAAAGTGGAAAAGTGCCTCGGAGACCGCTACGAATACACTCGCAAAAGCATACCGCGAGACAGAATCGAAAACGTAGAAAAATTCGATGCGATTGCCGTTTGCGGCGGCGACGGAACGCTCGGCTCTGTTCTTCAAAAAGTCTACGACAAGCCGATCGACCTCTATTACTTCCCCGTCGGCACGCTCAACGACAAGGCAAAGGCGGAAAGATACGCCCGTCACAAAAGCGTATGCCCCACTTGCAAAGACTACGTCGAAAATAAAAAACCCGTCGTCTACGGCAAATGCCAAAAATCTATAGAGCAGGACGGCTACGAAATGGTGGATTGCGACGCAAGCGTTTTCGCCTACGTGTTTGCCGCAGGTTCTTTCACCCCGATAGGCTACACGTCGGGCGTCGACGAGAAAAAGAAATTCGGCATTCTCGCATACGTATCAAAGGTCCTCAAAGAATACAAACCGCACGCAATAAAAGCGACGATAAAAAACGGCAAGCACACTTACGAGGGCGAGTTCACACTCGTTATGCTCGTCAAATCTCCAAGGTGCTTCGGTTTCCCTTTCAACAAGGCGTTCGACGCCGAAAGCACGAGTGGACACCTCGTTGCGATTCGCGCTCCCAAGCATAAAGGATTTTTAGGATATATCGAAATGTTCTTCCCGTTTTTCAGAGTGTTTTTCATTGGTTTGAAAAAGGAAAAAACCAAAGGCAAAATCGTCTTTGAAAAAACGTATTCAACCAAACTCACGCTATCGCAGGATATAGATTTTTGTCGTGACGGCGAAAAGCAAACGCTTGGTGAGGGAACGTACAAAATCTCCTTCAAAAAGTCGGTTTGCAACTTTTCCGTGATTGAAAAATTCTGAAAAATCACCGCAAAAACTCGAATGTTTTACAAAAAATCGCAATTTTTATAATACTTTTACGTCAATACCAATAAATTCAAAAATCCCTCTAAATAGAGGGATTTGTTTTGATAAAAATCAAAATGTGTTACAAAAAACACGGTTTTTTAGAATTGTTTTGCGTTTTTTTCGGCATTTCTTTATCTCTTTCTCTGCCGTTACGTTACGCTTATTTGCCGAGCACGAGTTTTACGACGTCGTCTGGCGCAGCGAGTATATACTCCGCTTTGTATTCTTCAAACTCTTCTTTGCTTCCGTAGCCGTAAAGAACTGCTGCGCAATCGATCCCTTGCATATGCGCTCCCTCTATATCGTAGAGTCTGTCCCCCACCATCAGAACCTTGCTTTTATCCTTCACGCCGAGGTTTTCCAAAGCGCCTTGAATCACGTCGCTTTTTGCTTCTTTGCTTGCGTCGCTCGATGCTCCCGCAACGTAATCGAAATACTTTCCGAGGTCAAAATCACGCATTATCATTTGAGTGAATTTTATAGGCTTACTCGTTGCCACTCCGAGAACTTTTCCTGCGTTTTTGAGAGCCGAGAGCATCTGTTCCACTCCCTCGAAAACTTTGCAATTCTTATAGCCGTACTCTTCGTACACTCCTCTGTAAATTCCGATGAGTTTTTCAATCTCAGGCATTTCCAACCCGAGAAAATCGTGCATCGAAACTCTAAACGGAGGTCCGACCATTTTGTCGAGAATTTGATTCGTATACGGCACGTTCTCTTTTTCGAGTGCGTATGCGATACATTCGATGATTCCCGGTTTACTGTCGGTCAGCGTTCCGTCAAGGTCAAAAAGTATATAATCGTAGTATTTCATTATTCGCTCGTCTTACGGTATTTGCAAACGTTCTTTGCGCAAAATCAACGCCTCAACGTTTACGTTTTAAGTCTAAACAAACCTTTTGACTTTGTCAATCCATTCACCGCCCAATACGTCGCAAATCGGAATATCGAGCATTGTTTTAACGCCTCTATCTCCTCTTAAAAACGCTTTTGCGTTCGCTTTTGCATACGAGATCAGCACGCCTGCCGTAAACGTAGGATTGCTTTTCAGCGCAAGCGAGAACTCCGCTCTCGATTCAAAACCGTCGAATATTGAATTTGCAAGCACGAAACCGCCGTGTTCCATCCCCTCGCAATGCTCAAAAAAATATTTTTCGTCCACGAAATGCACGATAGTGTCGTATCCTGCAAAATAATCTGGCATATTTACGATTTCATTCTCGATTTCCGCCTTATCGGCGTCATCTTCGGCAACGACGAAGCACTCTCTCAAATGCTTATCTCTCGGTGTAAGCCCCTCTCCCTTGCCCTCTTGTGCGAGTTTCAATGCGTTTTCTTTTGGAATAGTGTATTGTTTTGCGTTTTTGACGCCTTTAATACGCCTTATTGCCTCGCTGTGTCCCTGCGACACGCCCTTTCCCCAAAACGTTTGCAGTTTTACGCTCGGCATCACCGCCGAAAATAACGCCCTTACAAGCGAAAACAGCCCGGGATCCCACCCGATTCCGACATAACACAATCTATCGTTCAAATTTGCGATTTCCGACAATATATCGATATATCTCGGCATTTGCGTATGCGTGTCGAAACTGTCCGCCGTATTGAACTTTCGCGCGATATTATACGCCGTTTCTTGCAAATCGCTTTGCGAGCCGACGCACAACGCCACGACGTCCAAATCGAAGTCGAATATCTCCTCTTGCGCATACACGTTGCTATTAAACGGCGACTTAACGCCTTTCCGTCTCGAAAAAATCCCCACGAGTTCGATTTCCGCGTCCGCAAGAGCGATTTTCTCGCACGCTTTTCCGAGATTCCCGTATCCGACTATACCCAATCTGATTTTTTTATTTTCCATATTTCGCACTCTCCGATTCTGCCTTTCGTCATATTGAAATCGGGTGACATAATCTCTCACGATTCGCGATCGAAAAGGCATAATATATCGTAGCAACGCTTTGATACTTCGCAGTATATGCGCCCGTGCGGCCTATGTTGACGCGTTTTTGGTCAAAACCGCACTCCGCGCATAAAACCGAAGTCTGTTGACAATAATAGAACGAGTATGGATATGGTAAAACGCGGAGATTTATATTATGCCGATTTAAGCCCCGTCGTGGGCAGCGAGCAAGGCGGAGTACGCCCCGTTCTCATCGTGCAAAACAACGTTGGCAACAAATACAGCCCGACGATAATCGCCGCCGCAATCACATCGCAACTCGACAAGGCAAAATTGCCCACGCATATCGCACTCGAAGCGGGCAAATACGGTCTGCCCAAAAACTCCGTAGTTCTTCTCGAACAGATACGCACGCTCGACAAACGCCGTCTGAAAGAAAAAATCGGCGAATTGCCGCTCAACATGATGACGAGAGTCAACGAAGCGTTGCTCATTTCCCTCGGATTTTTTGAAACTTAACCAATCCAACGCATTTATAAAGTCCCAAGTTTCGATTGAATTAAAACGTAAAACTTTCCGAATACTGCTGTGAAATACGATTCCATCGGCAAATAGATTTCCCGCAAAGCAAGATTAAAATCAAACACAATAAAAAAACACGCCCGTTTTCAATGAGCGCGTTATTTTTGATTTATTTTCGGGTATCGGCGGTTTTCGATATTCAATCCTCGTAAACGTCAAACAGATTTGCAAGCACCTTGTTTATCGTGCGCCATTCAAAACCTTTCTGAAAGAGATGCGCTCCCACCTTTTGCGCTCCCGACTTATCCTCGATTTTCTTGGATTTGGCAAACTTTTTTGCCATTTTATCGGCAAGTTCGAGTTCAAATTCGTCGTCGATTTCCTGAGAAACGATATCCTCGACGATATTTTTATCCACGCCTTTTTCGTTCGTGAGTTTGAAGACGATTTTTCTCACTCCGTATCTCGATTTATTGAAAAGCAAAAACGTACGCACGTACTCTGCGTCGTCAACGTACTTGTATCCCTTTGCTTTGTTTATGGCAAAATCGACTTCGTCTTTATGGAAGCCTTTGTCGTATAGTTTGTCTTTGCACTCTTGCTCCGAGCGCGCCGAACCTGCAAGATACTTCACGAGCGTTTCGTACGCTTTTTTTGCTCTTTCTTCGTCGAGCGGATAATCCGACACTGTGCCACCTTAATTGATAATTTCCTGATTTTTCGTGATTCTAATCAAGTCTTTTGAAACAAACGATGCCCGTATCGTCAATTGTCGACCTTCCGAGAGACGCCTCTTTAACACCCTCGATAAACGAATCTTTATCGTCGAGCCTGACGAAAACCTTTGTCGCAACTTCGTCGCTATAATCGATATCGTCAATCAAAACTCCGCTTTTTCTCAAATACTTTTCAACCGTTGCGTGAGTTGGATAATCCGACTTGATTTCAACCAGCGCACACTCCGCTTTTTGAGAAATCTTGCCTGCACGCACTCCGTCGGCAGCCGTCTGAGAGTATGCGCCCACAAGACCTCCTGCGCCGAGTTTTATGCCGCCGAAGTATCTCGTCACCACGATTGCCGTCTTGACGAGATTCTGTTTCCTCAAAACGTCGAGTATAGGTTGACCGGCAGTTCCCGACGGTTCGCCGTCGTCGCTGAATCTCGTGACGTTTCCGAGTTCGTCTGCGACGTAAGCATAGCAATTGTGCGTTGCGTCGGGATACTTTTTCCGCACGGCTTTAACGAATTCGTCCGCTCCGTCGGCGTCGAGTTCACCTTTTACGGTGGCAATGAAAATCGAGCGTTTAATCTCGATTTTCACCTCGTACTCTCCGTCAACGTAGCGATAAGTTTTCATTCAACGCTAACCTTAAAGAAATTCTTTTTGCCTTTTTGAAGCACGAACCCGTTTGCAACCTGACTATCGCTGATTTGAGCGGCGATATCCGTCACTTTTTGGTTGTCGATTGAGATTCCACCGCCTTGAATCAAGCGTTTAGCCTCGCCTTTTGAGGGCACTTTCGCAACTGTGACAAGAATATCGGCAACGCTCGTCATCCCTTGCGGAATGGCGGCTGAAGGCATATTTTCGCTATCGCCGGAGAACGCCGCGCGCGCCTTTGCAAGAGCGTCGTCGGCTTCCTTTTCGCCGTGCACCATCTTGGTGAGTTCGTATGCAAGGCGTTCTTTTGCCATGTTCATACGCTCGTCGTTATAGCGAGTGAGTTCTGCAATTTCGTCAAGCGGAACGAACGTGAGGAATCTAAACACTTTTTCCACGTCTGCGTCCGCGATATTGCGCCAATATTGGAAGAAATCGTACGGAGCAGTCTTATTGGGATCGAGCCAAACCGCGCCTTTTGCCGTTTTTCCCATTTTGATACCTTCCGAAGTCGTGAGCAAGCCGAACGTAATTGCAAAAGCGTCTTTTTGCTCTTTTCTGCGGATAAGGTCTGCGCCTGCAAGCATATTCGACCATTGATCGTCACCGCCGCATTGAAGCACGCAGCCGTACTTGCGGTTGAGCACCAAAAAATCGTAGGATTGCATAAGCATATAGTTGAATTCGAGGAAGGTCAAGCCTTTCTCGAGGCGTTGCTTATAGCACTCTGCGGTGAGCATGCGATTGACCGAGAAGTTTGCGCCGACTTCGCGCAAGAAATCGATATAATTGAGATCGAGAAGCCAATCTGCGTTGTTGACGAGGATTGCGGCATTTTCACCCTCGAAGCGGACGAATTTCGCCATTTGCTTTTTGAAGCAGTCAACGTTGTGCTGAATGGTTTCTTTCGTCATCATCGAGCGCATATCCGTACGTCCCGACGGATCTCCAACCATAGCCGTGCCACCACCGATAAGGATAATGGGACGATGACCGGCGTCCTGCAAGCGTTTTGCCACGATCATTTGCATAAAATGGCCGACGTGAAGGCTGTCTGCGGTCGGGTCGAAACCGATATAGAATGATTGAGAACCCTCGTCGAGCATCTTTTTGAGATCCTCTTCAAAAACTACTTGTTTGACAAGTCCGCGCTCACGAAGTTGATCGATAATGTTTTGTGCCATAATATAAAAATCCTTTATATATACTGTATAAACGATTGTAACACTGCCCGAGCGGTTTTGCAACTTGTTTTCGCGAAGAAAAGGCAAAGCCACCCGAGTGCGAGCCAAATCGCGAACGATTATTCTCGCAACGAAATACGCAATCGTCGATTTTGATCTTTCATCGTCAAAAATCGTGTGAGAAAATGATCCCTTAATCGATTATCAGGTTCTGCGATATTTGACAAAAAGCCTCGCAGTACTGCGAGGCTTTTTGTCTTTATCAATTGAGATCAATCATTTGATTAAAAGATTATTTTGTTGCTACATTAAAATTATTATTCGGCAACATAAATGCCGTTTTTGATATAGGTTGCGCCTGTATCAATTTGAGCGTTAGAGTTGTGCTTAACGGGTTTACCGATGATGAGAACGTAATCACCGACTTGAAGATCCGCGCCACCCTTGACTCTAAAGCAATACAAATCTGTCGTTCCGTCTGAGATGGTGAACGAAATATTGTTGTAGCCTGCATTATACTCGGTGCCGATTTCAGTGATTCTGCCGTACACCATCGTACCCACAGCACCTGTTCCGTCAAGACCTGCCGCACATGCGGTTGCTAAGTCGGTAACATTGAGTTTTACGAATTTAGCAACTGCTTCGAGAGTGGTTCCATATTTTTTCATCGGTGCTGCGATTGCAATTGAATCACCAACTTTGATTGTTGACGCATCGTCAAGGTCGTAACGATAGATGAGAACTTCAAACTTACCGTCAGAAATTTTGAACGACACATTCTTGAATTTTGCACTATATGCGCTCGTAATTTCTGAAACTTTGCCGATAAGGATATAAGAGTCCGCTGTTGTTGCGCCGTCAGCAAGTGCATCTGCCGCATTCAAAGCAAGTTTAATGAATGTGACTTCTGCACCTTGTTGTTGCGTTGCAACTGATACGGCTGTTGCACCTTTGACAATACCGGTGTAAACGCCATTAACCTCTTCAACCTTTTCTCCGTTGACTTTGACACTGACGAGGTCATATCCTTCTTCAACAGCAACCGTGAATGTGAATTTTTGTCCGTTGAAACCTTTGGTTTCCTTCAACGTTACGGTTGCGTGCTCACTTGAATCTTTTGCAACGGTTACACCATATTCAGTGAGCGGAACAAACTTGGCTTCACCGAGATATGCGCGGAAGTTGTTTTCATTGAAGAACGGTTTATTTTCTTTGACTGCGTTCAATCTGAACCTTTGACTGTTGTAATTTGCGCCAATGTAGTAATCGCTCGTACCTTTGTTCGTGGTTAAAGTGCACACGAAACATTTGTTCTCTGCATTCCACTTCCAAACGTTGGATTCTTCGCCTTTTGAGTCGAGAAGAATGTTTGTATGCTCGCCGTCTGTGCCGTATGCGATGTAGGTCTTGGTGACGGTCTTATCTTTATTTGTGGTTTGGAAATAAAGTTTGTATCCATCAGCAACTTTTTCGACGTATACAAATTGAGCATTATCAATATTGTCGATAGCCTTTATATAGTATTCGTCCATTTTATTTGCTGCGAAGATTTGTTTTGCAAGATTTGTTTGATCGACTGTCAAAATGTAACCTTTGCCGTCTTCAAAAGGAGCATTTACTTCCACAGAACCTTTGCCCGCTCTGACGATGACAACGTAATCTTTGCTTCTGGTGACGTTGTTGTAAGTGAGGGTTGCATTGATGATGGTTGCAACGTCTTTCTCTTTCAAAGTCGGGATCAATTGTCCGTCTTTGATAGCGATGGAAGTATCACCGGACACGACTTTCCATTCGACGGTTGCACCGGCGGGAGTGGTCGGAAGATCGGTAACTTCGCGGATCTTTTCGGGAAGTGCCGCTGTAAAATCGTCAAGCATAGATGCTGCGGTCGGGATCAAAGATTCCACAAAGAAGAATTGAACTGCTTCGAATTCGCCGACTTTGTAAGTTGCGCGGATAGTTGTAGTTTCTGGGTTGCCCGGTTTGACAGTCAACTTATTGTCTTTGATGGTGACTGCGTTGGATTTTCCTTCAACCGTGTAAACAACTGATACGCCTTCAACTGCAGGAAGAGTGAATTCGCTGTTGGATTGCACGCGCACGGTCTTGCCGTTTTTGTCGTTCAATTTGGCTTTGACAAGTTCTGCTTTCACTGCTTCGATTGCAGCAGCGACTTTCATACCTGCATAGTCTCTCTTATCGTCCGGATCTGCTGCTTTATCACTCTTTGCCATATCCGTAGCGGCCATAGGTATAATTTGCCATACGTTTTTGTAGTTGGACAAAATACCCTTCACGTTGACCAATGTTCCGACGGGATAAGTGTCGGTCAATTTCCAGAGTGCGTCAAACGTGGTGTCGCCTTTCTTGGTCGCATATGCGCCTTCCATGTATTTGCTGATACGGATTTCAACGTCCACACCGCCCTTTGTGAGGGTCATCAAGGTGAAGTTGTCGCCGACTTTCTTGTCTGCTTCTGCGCAAACTCTCTTCACTTTCCAATTGGAGAGAGAGACCAAACGAGATTCATGATAAACCGTCGAAGGAAGATTGCCGAGGACTTCTTCATCGATTGCGCGGACTTTTTCGCTGACGTTGATTGCAGGTTTGTCTGCGTCAACAACGAATTTTCCGTCTCCGTTGGTTTCGATCAAGCCGTAGTAGTTGGTGTTGGTCGTGCCGGTGACTGTAACGTGCACGCCGGGTGCTAATTTTGCCGATTGTTCTGCATTGCTCTTTACATTATAGATATAATAACCGGCACTAAAGTCATCGTTTACCATATAGAACGACACATTGCCAAATTTTTCATTAAAGTTTCTTGCGATTGCAACGACGTAACCGCTCATATCAATGGACACACCGGTGTTGGTGTACCAATAGTTGACGAGCTCCAATCCTTCCAACGTCTTGTAGACGGTCATACGGTAGGATTGAGATGCAGACACACCTGCATAAGTAAACGTACCCTTGATTTGAACTTGAGTTTGTGCGCTTTGGGGCGTAACTTCAAGTTTCGTACCGTTTTCGATGACTTTGATATAGAGTTCGTACTCGGGTTCGACAGACCATGCGATGGTTGCGGTTTTGCCCTTATACGTGCACGAAGTTTCGAGATCGAAATTGTCAACGATGGTCGCCTTGTTCTTGGGGAACACGTAGTTGTTCATGAAATCGTAAACGTCAAGCGACTTGACTCTTACGGTGTAGTTTTTGCTGTTCTTGCCGACGGTAACGGTCAAAGTAACGTTGACGTCGCCGCTTTCGGGCAAAGTAACCTTTGCAAGCCAATCAGAATCGCGTTTTTCCGTCTGAATGGCAGTGTTGTCGGATTTCCAACTTGCGTTTTCGCCGCCGATAGTTGCGGGAAGAGTGAAATCCTCGGAAACAGTTGTGCCGTCCATTTCGAAAATGTAACTGTCAAGAACGTTCGTCTTGTTGCAAGCAGCCAACGTAAGACAGCAGCACAATACCATAACTACTACAAGCAACGCTATGATATGTTTTCTCATCTCCTAATTCTCCTTGTAATTATTAATTATTTTTGCGTTATGTCCGACAAATTCGGAATAACGATCTTACCTGATTTATCAACGAGTTGATAACCTTTTACGCTGAATTTCGTGCCTTCGGCAAACGAATTTACGAAATTGTCCGATACCTTCACTTCATATGTGAACTCTTGACTTTCGAGAGTACCGTTGCTCGTACGCTTTGCGGCAGATCCGACGATTGTCAAAATGCCGTTTTCCACGCTCGAACTCTTGACGGTAACGTCTGTATACAACGTTCTGTTGAGTTGGTCTATCATTTCGGCACTTGAATCGAATGTCAGGAAATAGTTTGCTTGCAGCACGCGAGATCCCTCGTAACCCGAGTCGGCAGAATCCGGATTTCCTCCGAAAAGGCTGTTGTAAACGATGCCCGATATTTGGAAAGTGCCGCCGTATTTTTGCACCGAACCGATCAGCTTGTACAACTGCCCTATCTTCATTCTCGAAGCAGGACTTGACGAATAGCCGCAGTATACGTTGATTCGATACACTTGTCCCGTTTCTTGGTCGTATTGACCTGCAACGAAAGTGTACGTTCCCTTATCGGATACCTTCAGGCTTTCAAGATACGCCGTCATAACGATTTTTGAACCGGCGTCTGCATCGGCGTTGTAATACTCTTCGGTGTTTTCCCAAAAATCTTTGATCGTCATCTCAACAGGATCTGTCGAGAAGAGCGGATCTTCGAGATCGGAATACAATCTGAGTTTGATCGACCTTGCAAATTTGTTTGCTTCATCCATATAACTGTAATAAGGATAAGCGGACGTATTCAAAGCCTTATTCTCACTGAAACCGTTTTCGATAATTTCAAGATTAAGAAGTTTGAATTGGTCATGATCTGCAGTTTTATACCAAACGTATCCTAAATAACGCGTACCGTATGAGTCGTGCGTGGGACGAGATCCCGTTGAGGACTCCAAAACGATTTGAGTCGCTTTGGACAGTCTTTCTTTGGCAAAAACGGAAGCCGCTTTGCCCCACTTCTCGACGCCGCCTGTCGATTCGGGAGTATCGATGCAGTAATAACGAATTATCACCGTATCGCCGCCCGTCTTGAAGCGCGTGGTATCGCCGTCGGTGTAGGCGTCGACCGTTGCGACGCCTATACCGTCGTTCATAAAGGATTTTCCATCAAAAGATTTTGTGAGTGTCAACTTCTTGGTGACAGCGTCGTAGTACTTGGTATTGTCCGCAACAGTTTCTTTGTCGCAAGAAACAGCCGCAAAACAGCAAGCAAGCACCAAAACCGTCAATAGAAGTATAGATATCGTTTTTTTCATTTTATTATGTTTGCACTAAGGCAAGTCGATTCAATCGGTGATTATTTGTTGCCGCCGCAGTTTGCAAGAGCGTCTTGGAGTGCTTTTTCAGCGGACTTGCTGCCCTTCAACGTGTAAAGAACGACGTTGCCGACTTGAGTACGCGCCGTAGAAGAACCGATAAATGCGGGAGACGTGAAGAATCTGTTAGACATAGAAGCAGCAACGTTTGCAGCAACTGCGGTGATGTCCGTTCCATTCATATGCTCTGCATAATCTTCGTTTTCATACACTGAATTACGTGAAGGATTGTAACCGGATTCTTTTGCGAAAGCCGCTTGGAATTCGGGATCCATCAATTCTTTAACAAACATAAAGGTCATGATCTTCTTTTCGTCGATGTTTTCGACGCCGTTGCCGGCTTCAAACATAACGAGAGACGGACCTTGAGAAATTGCCGCGTAGTTCACGCTGCCGTCTGCTTGTTTGCTTCCCGGAATGGGAGCGATGCCCCACGTGAAAGCGCTGCCCGGATTTTGGTGAGATGCGCCGCCCGACGAACCGATGCAGTAGATTGCGCCGCCGTCAGTGCCCTTCGTGAACAATGCGGAGGTGTAAGAACCGTATTCGTTTTGAGTTGCGATATAACCTTTGTTGTAGTACTCGTTCAATTCTTTCAACCATGCTGTCGTGTTTTCATTGTTGAAGAGATAATGGGGTGCGCTTGCACTGGTGTAACCCCAGCCGTTTTGTTCACACATAGTGATGAACCAGTTTGCTTCTGAGTCATATCCCAAAGGAGTTGCGGTGGGATATTTAGCCTTGATGAGTTTTGCTTGGCTCCAAAGTTCATCCCACGTGGTTGCGGGTTCAAGTCCGAGTGCGTCGAGAGCAGTCTTGTTGTAGTACATCAATTCGGTTGATTTGACAAACGGAAGAGTAAGCATTGCGTCTGCTTCGTATCCGTATTTAGCATAATCGCCATAGTTTGATGCAAGACCTTCTTTGTAGTAGCCTTGAACGAAGTCTGCGATTTCATCCTCGGTGTATCCGACTGCATACTCTTTGTCTTCAGCGCCCTTTACCGTTGCCGTCGATTTGATCAAAGTGTTCATATCGATGACTTTGGAAGTTTGCAAGTATTGTGCAACGTGGTCGGCATAGCAGTAAGCCAAGTCGGGTTGTTGTTTGCCTTGGAAGTCGGATATAACTTTTTCTTTTACATCGTCGTATCCTCCGACTTGAACGTGTTCGACTTTCCATCCGGGGAATTTCGCTTGGAAGCGATTGATAGCAACCTGCGTGATTTGTTGCAGGCTATCTCCCTGAGATGAATAGAACACAATGGTATGCGAGTAGTCAGTGGCAGTATCGTTGCAAGCCGTCAACAAAACACAGCAGCAAGTTACGGCAACTGCGACTACGAGCAAAATACACATAATCTTTTTCATAACGATTCTCCTTTTTTTTGATCTTTATTAATATCGCCTTGCGGCAAATATTCAAGTTATTGTGCGGCAACAAGCCGCTTTTGATATAGAATCAGCCCTTCGTACCGCTCTTCGACACGCCGTGCATAATGTACTTGCGGCAAGTGATGAAGAGAATGAACAACGGGAGCGAAACCATACACACTGCCGCCATTTTCAGCGTAGTGAGCGTTTCGGAGCCGTATCCGGGCAATCCGTACAATGCGCCCGAAACATTGCCTATTCTATCGGTAAATCCGCGCGTAACCCAGTTGGTGACCATCTGCCAGGCTTTGCTGTTGACGAGTCGCGGCCAAATGTACGAGTTCCACGTACCGATAAACTTAAGCAGTGTGATTGACACGAGCGTAGGCGCTGTCAAAGGGACCATAACCTTGATGAGATAACCCATATCCGACAAGCCGTCGACTTTCGCCGCCTTGTAAAGCGAATCGGGTATCTGCATAAAGTTGTTTCTCAGCAGATATATGTAGTAGACGCTGACGAGGAACGGCAATATCAAAACGGTAAACGTATCCTTCCAACCAAGTGCGGAAACCGTCAGATAGTTGGTGATCGTATACATTTCGCCCGGGATCATCATCGTTGCAAGCATGAGCGTGAAGAGCAGATTCTTGCCTTTGAATTTCATGCGAGCGAGCGCATATGCGGTGACAATGGTCACTATTACGCCGATAACCGTCGAGAAGAAGCCGACGACGAGCGTATTGACCAAGATCTGCGAAAACGAACCCGAAGCGCCCGATGAAGTTTGACTCAAGACCGCTTCGTAGTTTTTCCACATAAACGTATGCGGGAAGAACGACGGAACGGACTGACGATATTCCATTTCGGTTTTGAGCGACGAAATAACCATCCAATAGAAAGGCAGGAACGCAAGAACGGCGCACAGAGTCAAAAACAAGTATACGAATATGTTTTTGAAAATATTGGCAACCTTTTGCTTCTTCCTTTCTCTTTCGACGTTGAAGTCTTTTACGTTTACGTCGAAAATCGCAGAGTCCGAAGACACGGCAGACACGGTCTGATCCAGTCCCGAATCCTTTGCGCTTACGATGCTCATCGTTTTCTCATTTACGTTAGAAACATCGGTAATAACATCTTCGTTTACAACCGTTTCTTCGGTTTCGGGTGTTTGATTTTCGTTGTTTTCAAACAAATTTTTGTTATCCATAGAATCCATATCTCGCCCTCCCCTCAGAATTTCACTCTCTTTTTGCTTACAAAGCGATTGATGCCCGTAAATATCATGATGATAAAGAAGAGCAACAACGAGCCTGCAAACGCGTAACCTGTCATACCTTTATCGATATATTGATAGATATAACCGACGACTGTACCCATGTCGTAGTCGATGCCCATTTGTTCACCGAATATACCTACGACAGCGGTATATTGCTTCATGCCGCCCATAATACCCGTCACGATGAGATAACTGATCATCGGGGAAATCATCGGAGCGGTAATTTTCCAAAGAATAGTATGCTTGTTTGCACCGTCGATTCTTGCGGCGTCGTAATACTGTTTATTAACGCTTTGAAGAGAACTGAACAAAATCAAAATCTTGAACGGCAATCCCGACCAAACTTCGTAAATGATCATAACTATGTATTTAGGCCAAGGAATCGTCAAACTGCCCAGTTCCCACGTCGGACCGCCCGCTTTTCCTATCCAATCGACGGGATCGATTCCGAACCATCCCAGCACCATATTGAACAAACCAACGGTTTCGGTGTTGTTTCTCGTGCCGACGATGGTAAAGAACGTTGCAAAAACCGCGCCCATTGCAAGAGCGTTGGTCAGATACGGCAGGAACAATACCGTCTGATATGCCTTTTGAAGAGGTTTGATTGAAGTCAAAGCAACGGATATAAGCAATGCTAGCAACGTCGAAAGCGGAACGGATACAAGCGTAAACACAACGGTGTTTACAAGGCATTGCAAGAAATTTGCGCCGCCCGTGCCCGTATCGCCCTTCAAAACGCGCACAAAGTTTTCAAAGCCCCAAC
>ULOF01006815.1_pt1 | contig 24171 bp, 12 predicted proteins | sample 1952371 | NCBI WGS metagenome assembly ULOF01 (sample SAMEA4835597, study PRJEB28245) | human gut metagenome | biome: gut microbiome; material: fecal sample | place: Denmark | collected 2008 | reverse complement strand
CTGGAGCAGCAACGGGCGCTGCTGCTGGAACTGTTCCTGCACCTAATTCTTCTACTGCTACATCATAAGCGGTACCATTTACTGTAATTCTATAATTCTTCATTCTGATTTCCTCCTAAATTATCTCTTTGCTTTTCTAATTGAACGAACGATTAACTTATCACTGCCTCCTGATGAACTGTTTGCTGCTACAACTGCCGCAGTAATTACCGCAACTAACTGTGCATCATCCATCAGATTCGGTACTGTGGTCGAAGCCGAAACCGCTGCCGGCTTAACAGAAGCATCCTCTGGCTCCTCTGCCTCCTTTTTACGGTTGCGCCACCATGCTGCTATTTTTTCACTGGCCTTACCGATTTTCTCAAACTGGCCAATGATAATAGAGATAAAGATTAATACGATAAATACGGTTCCCATACCCATTAAGGTATTCGCACCTGCCTTACCCATCTTCTCGCTAAATGTATAATCCGGAGTTGCCGTAATCTCCTTTATCTGATATGGTGCAACCCTTTGCTCATATAAATCATATGCATATGCATATGCCGGATTCTCCTCATATACGAAACTATACTCCACATCCCGCTTTTCATGAACTGCAGTCAAGGTAACCGTAACATTACCACCATTTTCTTCTACTTTTGCCTCTATAAGGCTTAAGAAATCGGTCAACTCTGTATTCAGCTGTGCTAATTCATTCTCATCCTGTGAATTAAGCTTCGAAAAATCGAACATGATACTGTCTCCGCCCTCTTTTGAACGGTAACCCTTAAATTCACCACACTCTTCCCTGGCACTATCAAAGTTAGATATGCCAGTCAGCATTACCTGTGCCATTTCTTCTTCTGAATTTTCCAAGTATGCTCGATATGCATTACTTATATTCTGAAATTGATAGGCTTGATATGCAGTTGAATAAATAATATCGGTATTATTATAATCAAAGGTCACTTCTTCCTGTCCACTGCTACAGGCTGTCAGGGAGACAAAAACAGCAATCATAGAAAAGAATAAAATAATTTTTTTCATTTTCATATGGCTATCCCCTCTCTATACTGCTCCATGCTTTTTTAATGGTCTGTCTTCTCTTTTGGTATAAAGCATCTCAAATGCAGCAACTAAGCGTTTTCTGGTAGCCGCACCATCAATGATATCATCTACATATCCGCGTCTTGCTGCTGCCTGCGCGCTGGACATTTTCGCGGTATATTCTGCTTTCACAGCAGCAATTTTTTCTTTGTCATAACCATCCTTTGAAAGCTCATCCGCATACATAATCTTAACTGCCTGTTCCGGCTCCATTGTTCCAATGCTGGCAGTGTTCCATGCATATTCTATATCAGCGCCAATGGACTTGGAATTCATAGCAAGATATGCACTTCCCATGGCATTGCCCATTACAAGATTAACCTTAGGCACTGTTGCATTTGCAAATGCATAAGTAAGCTTTGCTGCTGCCTTTGCAATTCCTGTTTCCTCTGAAACAGTAGCCTTATATCCCTTCACATTTGTCAGGGAAAGTACCGGAATGCCAAATGCATCCAGGAAATTAACAAATTCTGCCGCAATATAAGCACCCTTTGTTGACAACATATCTCCGCCATCTTTAACCTGGTTTGCTACACAGCCAACGGTTGTTCCATTTAACTTAATGAAACCAATTACCATATCCTTTGCATATTCCTTCTTAAGCTCAATAAAGACATTGCTGTCAGAAATATGGGTAAGTACTGCCCTTGCATCATCTGCAAGTCCTTCTAAGTTAGGAATCTCTCTGTTAAGGTCGTCCATGCATTCTGCAAAATTAGAATCATCTTCATTATTAGACGGAAGGAAGGTTACAACCTGTCTAATTCTTCCAAGTACAGCAGCATCATCCTCCAATACTTCGTCTACCAGAGCGGAATTACTTTCCTGATAAGAAGCCTCAGCAGTATTTAACTTTTCTGCGTAATTCTGTTCTAACGCATTCGGACTGTTTACAAATAATTTGGCAGAATCCTTTACCATAAAGGTGATATCTGACAATGCTGGAATAATGGTACTTCCACCGCCACATACACCAAAGATACCTGCAATCTGCGGCACTACGCCAGAAGCGAAAGACTGCTTTAAATAAATATTACCAAACGCATTTAAAGAATCAACTGCCTCCTGTAATCTTAAACCTGCACAATCTATCAATCCGATTACCGGCGCACCCATCTTCAGTGCCATATCATAGATTTTTGCGATTTTTGCTGCATGCATTTCACCAATGGAACCACCCAATACTTTGGCATCCTGACTATATACATACACTAGTCTTCCGTCAATTGTACCGTAACCTGTTACGACACCATCAGCCGGTGTTTCAGTGTCCATTGTGTTAAAGTCGGTATTTCTAGCAGTTACATAAGCACCAACTTCAACAAAACTTGAGTCATCAAGTAAAGCTGCAATTCTTTCACTTGCTGACAACGTAAGTTTATTGCTCATTTTTAGCCCTCCGTTTTTATTTATTATAAGGCTCACTAAAGCAAGCCCAATTTTAGCCAATTATATTTTAGTACTTTTATGTCATTATTTCAAGGAAAACTTGTTACAAAATACGACAGATTTTTATATCTTCAGCAAAACGTTTTTTACTCTACCGGACAGACTTTTCTATATAGTAAAAAGGACGATTACAAGATAACCTGCAACCGCCTTTCATTTGCTTATTCCCAATTTACACATTGTTTATACACATATACTATTTTTTATCTTTTCACATATCCAATTTACTTATTATTTTCAGCAAGAACACCCTTGTTATGAACTAGATAGTCAATCAGGGAAACTATCGTAAGAACCAGCGCAGCATAAATCAAAATATTTTCTACCAGATGAATTGCTCCTGCCGCCCCTGAAAATACACTGCCTAAATCTGCTAATAAAACACACAGCATTACCATCTGTTCTGCTGTTTTTACTTTTCCCCATATTCCTGCAGCAATTACAATGCCATTGTCAGCGGCCACCAGACGGAACCCACTTATAATAAATTCCCTTGCAATAATTACAATCACAATCCAGCATGGAATCCGCCCTAATTCAACAAATGCAATCATGGCAGAGGATACCAAGAGCTTGTCCGCAAGAGGGTCCATAAATTTCCCAAAATTTGTAACCAGATTATACTTTCTTGCAATTTTTCCATCCAGCATATCCGTCAGGGAAGCTGCTGCAAAAATTACAAGTGCTACCCAGTTCCCATAAGGTACAGCCTCCCACAGCATTGCCACCAAAAAAAACGGAATTAAAATGGTTCTCAAAATCGTTAATTTATTCGGTAAATTCATAACTTCTTTCTCCAATCAAATCATATTCATTAAAATTTGTAATCGTAACCTCTATAAAATCACCAGATAAAAGTTCTTCTTCCGATTCTACAAAAATATATCCGTCAATTTCCGGTGCATCCATATAAGAACGGCACATGTACATCTGCTCTTTGTAAAGATATCCCTCTACAATCACTTTCAAGGTTTTTCCCACCATAGCAGCATTTAAATCATAAGACACCTCCTGCTGGAGTTGCATGATTTCCTCCCGCCATGCCCTCTTCGTTTCTTCTGGAACCTGATTCTCAAATCCAGCAGCTGGAGTGCCCTCCTCCGGAGAATAGGTAAACACGCCAAGACGATTAAATTCCACCTCATCTACAAAGGAAAGCATTTCTTCGTGTTCCGCTTCCGTCTCTCCAGGGAACCCGGTAATCAAAGAAGTCCGAAGCACTATATCCGGAATTTCTTTCCTAATATAGGCTATTGTCTTTCGGATTTCCTCTTTTGTTGTTTTTCTTCCCATCCGCCGTAAAATGGCATCCACACAGTGCTGAAGGGGCATATCTATATAATGGCAGACCTTGGGGTTATCCCTGATTTCAGCAATCAGCTCCTCTGTAATCTCCTCGGGATAGCAATATAACAGGCGAATCCATTGAAGCTCCTTAAGCTGTGATAATTTCTTCAGCAGCTCAGGAAGCTTCTTTTCATTATATAAATCAACTCCATAAAGCGTCGTCTCCTGTGCCACCAGACAGATTTCCGTAATTCCGTTTGAAACCAGATAATTTGCCTGAGCAATTAAATCCTCCATCGGGACACTGCGATAACTTCCTCTTACCTTTGGTATAATACAATAGGTACAATGCTTGTCACACCCTTCGGCAATCTTAAGATATCCCATATAAGTACCGGATGTAATCACCCTTTTCGCATGACTTGGGGCAAGGTAATTAATATCCTCAAAATGTTCATATTCTTTTCCGGTAAGAGCTTCTTCCACTGCCTCCACAATGGATTCTGTGCTGGTGGTTCCAAGAATGGCATCCACCTCCGGTAACTCCTTCCGTATCTCATCCTTATACCGCTGCGCCAAACATCCTGTTACAATTAAAGCCTTCAGTTTTCCTGTCTGCTTTAATTCTCCCATCTCTATAATATTTTCAATACTTTCTTCCTTCGCATCATGAATAAAACAACAGGTATTAATAACAATAACATCTGCTTCCTTTTCTTCATTTGTGATTGCATAGCCCTTTTCCTGCAGCAATCCCAGCATAACCTCGCTGTCCACAAGATTCTTATCACAGCCAAGGGATACAAATAAAATCTGAATCATTTTCTGACTCCAATCTTTTACTTTTTATTCCTCAAACATGGTAGCTGCCTCAACGCAGTTGTTCATCAGCATTGCAATTGTCATAGGCCCTACACCACCCGGCACCGGAGTGATTGCGGATGCAATAGGTTCCACACTATCAAAATCCACATCACCGCACAACTTGTTATTTTCATTACGGTGGATTCCCACATCAATCACAACTGCTCCTTCTTTTACATAAGAAGCATCTATCATCTTTGGTCTTCCAATGGCAACAACCAGGATATCTGCGCGCTTGCAGATCTCCTTCAAATTCTTTGTCTTAGAGTGGGTAATGGTGACGGTTCCATTTTCTCTTAACAGAAGAAGTGCCATCGGTTTCCCGACAATATTACTTCTTCCAATTACAACACACTCTTTTCCCTCTATCTCTACATTGCTTCGCTTAAGCAGCTGGATGATTCCGGCAGGCGTACAGGAAACAAAGCCAGGCTGTCCAATACTTAAAGCTCCTACACTTTGTGGATGAAAGCCGTCCACATCCTTTTTCGGAGAAATGGCTTTTATGACAGTATCTTCATCAATATGCTTTGGAACCGGAAGCTGGACTAAAATACCATGAATCCTTTCATCCTTATTGAGCTTGTCAATTAAGGTGAGTAATTCTTCCTGTGTGGTCTCCTCCGGCAGCTCATAGCTTTCGGAATGGATACCGATATACGCACAGGCCTTTTTCTTATTGCCTACATATACAGAGGATGCAGGGTCATTTCCTACCTGAATAACTGCCATGCCGATTTCTTTCCCCTCTGCCTTTAATGCTGCTACCTTTTCTTTTAACTCATCCTTAATCTGCTTGCTGATTACCTTGCCATCAATTAAACTTGCCATTCTTATCCTCCTTTTAACACGCTGCTGAAAACCTACCTATTAACTCTCTATTCTCCTGCCGCCAAACGCATGGATTGTGCGGGTACCGGCTATTACTCTGCCATGATGCGGAACTTTCTTAGGTATCAGCAATTCATCACCTGGATTTAACACATGCTCCACACCATCAAAAATCTCCACATATTGTCCTGCCACACATACGATATATTCATCAAACTCATGCACATTTTCCTTTGAATCTCTGTCTGAATAATATGTCCAATACGCAATCTGGCTGCCATCTTTTCCTTCAAAATAATAACCATCAATATCCGGTGTATTTTGCTGACTGCTGTCAATATGATTCAACACATTTTTCATAAAATCTGGAAAATCCTTCATCAATAATACCTCCATTATTATATATATCTTACAAAAGCTCATCACCCTGTCTTGTAAAATATATCTTTATCAAAACAGTCCTACAATCTGGTCATTAATCACATCTATATTTTCTGCTGCCGGCACTTTAGGAAGTCCAGGCATTGTCATAATGGAACCGGTAATCGCCACCACAAAGCCTGCTCCCGCATTGACGTATACATCCCTTACACTGATATCAAAATTAGACGGTCTTCCAAGCTTTGTCTGGTCATCGGATAAGGAATACTGGGTCTTTGCCATACAAACCGGAAGGCTGCCATAGCCTAGAGAGGTAATTTTCCCTAACTGCTTCTTGGCTGCGGCTGTATAATTTACTCCATTTGCTCCATAAATCTTCGTTGCTATGGTTTCAATCTTATCCTCAAGAGACATATCATCCTCATAAAGCATCTTAAAATCTGCCTGCTTATTCTCTAATACATCTACTACCTTCTCTGCCAGCTCTAAGCCGCCTTCGCCGCCTTTTTCCCAAACCTTTGCAAGGGCAAAATTACAGCCCTTTCCTTCCACAAATTCTTTTATATAAGACAACTCTGCTTCGGAATCTGTAATGAACTGGTTTAACGTAACAACAATCGGCACACCATACTGCTGTAAATTCTCAATATGCTTCTCTAAGTTCACAATACCCTTCTTTAAGGCATCTACATTCTCATGATTCAAGTCTGCCTTTGCAACACCACCGTTGTATTTTAAAGCACGGACAGTTGCTACTAACACAATTGCATCCGGTGCAATCCCTGCCTTACGGCACTTGATATCTAAGAATTTCTCTGCACCCAAATCTGCACCAAAACCAGCCTCTGTTACTACAATATCGGATAACTTAAGAGCAAGCTTTGTCGCACGTACAGAGTTACATCCATGTGCGATATTTGCAAATGGTCCGCCATGTACAAATGCAGGAGTATGCTCTAAGGTCTGAATCATATTTGGCTTAATTGCATCCTTAAGCAGGGCTGCCATCGCTCCTACTGCTTTTAAATCCTTGGCAGTTACCGGATTGCCCTCCACAGAATAAGCCACAATAATCTTTCCAAGCTTATCCTTCAAGTCCTCCATATCATTTGCCAGGCAGAGAATTGCCATAATCTCAGAGGCTACCGAAATGACAAAATGGTCTTCTCTCACAAATCCATCCATTTTACTGCCAAGACCAACTACAATATTACGAAGTGAGCGGTCATTCATATCCAGGCAACGCTTCCACACAACCTGCCTTGTATCAATATGTAAGGCATTTCCCTGTTGAATATGATTGTCAAGCATGGCTGCCAACAGATTATTTGCAGATGTAATCGCATGAAAATCACCTGTAAAATGCAGATTTAAATCTTCCATTGGCACCACCTGGGAATATCCACCGCCGGCAGCACCGCCCTTTATACCAAAGCAAGGTCCAAGGGAAGGCTCGCGCAAAGCGATAGAGGCTTTCTTTCCCATCCGTCCAAGTGCCTGCCCAAGCCCCACCGTAACCGTTGTCTTTCCCTCACCGGCAGGTGTAGGATTAATGGCGGTCACTAATACCAGCTTTCCATCTTTATTATTTTCGATACGTTTAATCAGTTCATCGGAAAGCTTTGCTTTATATTTTCCATAAAGGTCTAATTCATCCTCAGAAATATCCAATTTCTTAGCTACCTCTTTGATGTGTACCATTTCTGCTTCCTGTGCAATTTCAATGTCTGTCTTCATATTAGCCTCCTTTTGCCCTAAAGCATTTCTTTTGCTTTGCTTCTCTCGATTGTAACGATATAAAACAGGTTCGTCAATATCATTTTTTAATTATTTATGAGTCCGGCAGATATCTGGAACAGCCCGGCGAAGCGGGATTGCAATTGCCTGTTAAAAATATTCATCTATATACTCTTCAAACTGTTCCTCACTCATCAGCACCTGTCTCGGTTTTGTACCCTCTTCCGGTCCCACTACGCCTGCTTCAAACAGTTGGTCCATAATACGTGCGGCCCGATTAAAGCCTATTTTAAACATTCTCTGCAGCATGCCGATGGATGCCTTATTTTTCTCTATAATAAATCTACCTGCCTGTACAAAATACTCATCATGGTCATTGACTGAAGAACCATCACCAACGGCTGGCGTGCTGTTTAATCCGGTAGAGGTAATCTGGTTTGTCATCTCTTCGCTATAAGTGGTTTCCCCATTCTGAGCCTTTAGATATTCAACCACATTTACCACTTCATCATCTGAGATATATGCCCCCTGGACACGAAGAGGCTTTGGATACATGGTAGGATAAAACAGCATATCTCCATTTCCTAAAAGCTTCTCTGCTCCGACACTATCAATTATGGTTCTGGAATCCACTCCGGAGGATACGGAAAGCGCAATACGAGATGGCACATTCGCTTTAATCAGTCCGGTTACTACATCCACTGATGGTCTCTGGGTGGCGATTACCAAATGTATACCTGCTGCTCTGGCAAGTTGCGCCAGCCGCACAATAGCCTCTTCCACTTCTGCCTTGGCAACCATCATCAAATCCGCAAGCTCGTCCACTATAATCACAATCTGGGGCATCTTTTCAAGCTTCTCTTCCTCAAGCTTACCAGACTCCTGTACTTCTTTTACCCTGGCATTGTACCCCTGAATATTCCGGACATTACACTCGGAAAACATCTGATAACGCTTTGTCATTTCTGCCACAGCCCAGTTCAGTGCTCCAGCCGCCTTCTTTGGATCTGTTACCACCGGTGTCAGCAAATGGGGAATACCGTTATATACCTTCAATTCCACCTGCTTCGGGTCCACCAAAATCAGCTTGACCTCATCCGGTCTCGCCTTATATAAAATGCTCATGATTAACGTATTGGTGCACACGGATTTACCGGAGCCTGTGGCACCCGCAATCAACAAATGCGGCATCTTTGCAATATCCTCCACCACTACATTTCCTTCAATATCCTTACCTACAGCAAAGGCAAGCCTCGATGGATGCTTGATAAATTTCTCCGTATCAATCAACTCCCGAAACCCGACACCACTTCTGCTGCTGTTTGGAATCTCGATACCCACTGCTGATTTACCCGGAATCGGTGCCTCAATACGGATACTCTGTGCTGCAAGATTCATCATAATATCATCTGCAAGCCCTGTAATCTTGCTGACCTTAACTCCCTGCTCCGGAACCATTTCATACCGGGTTACAGAAGGTCCACAGCTATAATTCGTCATGGTCACATTCACACCAAAGCTTTTTAATACCTCTTGAAGCTTAATGGCATTCTGCCGTATAACATCTTCCTTGGCGGCTGCCTGCTTCTTTCCCTTTTTTAACAACTCCATCGGTGGAAATTGGTATTCCGAATCGCTCTTTCCTACTTCCTTTGCTGATATATTTTTTACTTCTGCAGCAGTTTTATTTTCCATTGCCAACCCTGCGGCATCCATAGCCTCTGTCTTTACGGATTCAGCTGCTACAGGCATTTCTTCCTCCGGCAATACTGCCGGAACAACATTTTTCCTGCTTCTCGGCTTACGGGTTGCCTTTTTGGCATGCTCCTTAACCTCTTCCTTCTCAATCTCTGTGATAGCAATATGTTCCATCCCCTCCCCGGGCAGAGGCAGCTCATAATCCATTGTAATCTCATGAACCTCTTCATTTTCCGGAAGCTTATCCACTATCTTAGATGGTAAAATTCCCTGGTCAGCATCCGATGGCAAAACAGAAATCTGCTCAAGTACGGAAGCTTTTTTCCTCTGTGTGAAAACTTCATCCCTGTCATCTGGATAATCCTCCCTTACAATCTCCTTAAAATCGCTATCCTTTTTCTGTTTCTTCCTTTTTCCCGGTTTCCTGTTTTCTGGAAGTTCCTCAGAAAGCATTTCCACATCTGCTTCCTTCTCTCCAGCAGCATTTGCCAGTTTCTTGATAAAATCAATAACAGAAACTTCTGCAAACAATACAACACACAGTATAATTGCCAAAATTATAATGATATAGGTTCCAACCAGCCCTACACCTCTATGTAACAAATAGGCAAGCGAGCCGCATAAAATTCCTCCACCCAGCTGGTCATCAAATCCCTCTTTGAACAATCTAGCAAAATCGTATGTATCCATTCCCACTGCAAGCTGTGCAATCATGCCAAAACAAAGCAGCACACAGGAACCAAATATCACCTTCTGTACTGCCCGCTTTTTATATTCATTAATATGTAAAAAAAATGCGGCAAACATAACCATAATCGGCAGAATATATTCAATCATTCCAAATATTCCGAAAAAGAATCTGCTAATATTATTAATAAAGCCACAAAGTCCGAAATTCCCAAGTTCAATTATCAGCATCACCGCACAGATAACCCATACTGTAATCTCAGCAGCAAAAGATGCCTCTGCCTGCTCCTGGTTCTGTTTTTTCTTAGAATTACCCTTAGAAGTGCTGTTCTTTCTGACAGAACCTCCACCAGAACCTCTATTATATGAAGTTCGTTTTTTATTCTGATTATTACTACCAGCCAAGCTGATAACCTCCCTTTTTTTATTTCTGATTCTATATACCACAATATTTATATACTACTATTTTTTTGTTGATTTATCAAGCCATATAAATAACAAAACGCTTCATGAATCCCACCGACTTCATCAATCAGACCTTCCTTTACCGCCTCTTTTCCAACCAAAACACTTCCTACATCCTTTGCCAGTTCCTTTGTATTAAACATAATTCTTTTCAGTTCCTTTTCAGATATGGAGGAATGATTGCAGGTAAAGGATATAATTCTATCCTGCATTTTATCGATATACTCATAATTGTGTTTTACACCTAATACCGTACCGTTCATCCGAATCGGATGTACAACCATGGTCGCTGTTGGTACAATAAAAGAATAATTGCCGCATACACTTAATGGAACACCAATGGAATGACCGCCTCCTAACAGCAGGGTTACCACCGGAACCGACAAGGAGGCAATCATCTCTGCAATGGCAAGTCCCGCCTCCACATCTCCTCCCACCGTATTTAACAAAACCAGCAGACCGTCAATGCGGCTATCCTCCTCCACTTTGGCAAGCTCTGGCAGAACATGCTCGTACTTGGTGGTTTTGGTTCCCGGTCCCAGGCATTGATGCCCTTCAATCTCTCCAATAATATTAAGTAAATGTATTTTATGACCGTACGGATTTTCCTCTAAATCTAACTGCCCTATATCCTTTATTTCTTCTCTTTCATTTTCACTCTGTTCCATACTTTTTCCTTTCCTTGGCGCATACGCAATAAAAATTTAAAAAGAGGAAGATTTTCCAATCCCCCTCTTTAGTATCGCTTATTTCTACATTTTTATTCTAAAGGAATGTACAGACCAGATATCCCACTAAAATACCCACCAGAATTCCGCCTATTACCTGACTCGGAGTATGTCCTACATATTCCTTTAATATAATTTTTGCCCATTCTCCTTTGTCTGCATCCTTTAAATGTTTCATAATCTCTTCATTTTTCAGAAACAGGTTAAGAATAACTGCCTGCTTTCCGGTTTCCATCCGGACATTCATCGCATCATACATAACAATAAGAGCAAATGCTGCCGCCATTGGAAATTCAAACCCCGCAATCCCTTTGCAATATGCCGTGGCATACATAAGCCCTACCACTGTAGCGGAATGGGAGCTGGGCATACCGCCGCTTCCTATTAAACGTTCCGGATTAAACTCCTTTGTTAAAATAAAATTAATAATTGCCTTCAAAATCTGTGCTGCAGACCATCCAAGTATGGGTGCCATAAGCATTTTATTGTGCAAGAGAATTTGTAAGGTTTCCATCTGACTCCTCCTCAGTATTTTTTCACCGCACATATATCCTCTGTGCCAAAATACGCTCCTTACCTTTTCTTATAGCTCAACAACAATTTCATTGCTGTCAGCCAGCAAATCCGCTTTAATATAATTATCCTCCAATAAAGTGCCATTTACACTCATTTTCGTAACACCGGATTCCCTGCCGTTTGGATTTTTCACCGTAATATGAAGCTTCTTACCCCGAAAATCCTTATCTATAGTAATTTCCTTCCAGTCAGAGGAAATAGCCGGATTAATGCGAATTCCATTAAAATCGGGTCTTAAACCTAAAATACCTTCCACACAGCCCACCATAACCGTAGATGCTGTTCCGGTCAGCCAATGCACATGTGCACGGCCTTCAAATGGAGAATCCGTACTTTCCGTAAATTGTCCATGACAATAAGGCTCTAATTTACGAATCTCTGCCTTATCATTCATGGATGCCGGAGAAGACTCATTGAAATACTCAAAGGCACGGTTTCCATGTCCCATTAAGGCTTCTGCCAATATAATCCACCCCTGCGGCTGTGAGAAAATTCCGCCATTTTCTTTTGTAGAAGGATTGAATAACAGCATCAATGCCCCATCAAATGCATGCTTTACATAGGATGGTGCCATCAATCTTACACCATAAGGGGTATTCAGTTCTCTATGAACAGATTCCAATGCAAGCTCTGCCTGCTCCTTTGTTGCCAATCCAGATATGACAGACCATGACTGCGGATTTAACCACATACTTGCCTCCGGGTGATGCTTTGAACCAATCAGCTCCCCATCCTCCTTGTAACCGCGGACAAAACGATCCTCCTCCCAGCAGTTCTTCTGTATGGTATCCCCCAGTTCCCTCTGTACCTTGTCAAGATATGCGATATATTCCGTATCCTTTTTTCGCTCAGCAAACTCACGAATCACTGTCATGGCATAGTATAACTGCATCGCCACAAAGCTGGACTCACCCTGCTTTCCAAGACGTAGACAGTCATTCCAATCAGCATGAAGACCTGCCGGCATTCCATGGCTTCCCAAACGGTTCATAGAGAAATCAATTGCTCTCTTTAAATGCTCATATACCGTTCCCTCTCCGCCATTGGCAAAAAGGATTACCTCGTCCATAAAATCCACATTACCCGACTCTGCAATATACTTATATACTGTTGGGAATAGCCATAATGCATCGTCTGCACGATATGCCGGATGTCCGGTTTCTTTTACATAGGAAGCATCATCCGGGGTATCCTCATGTCCTGCATTGTGGGTAAATTTAACCAGTGGAAGTCCACCGCCATTGTCCACCTGTGCAGACAGCATAAAGCGGATTTTTTCTAATGCCATCTCCGGATTTAAATGAATAATACCCTGAATATCCTGAACCGTATCCCGGTAACCATATCCGTTTCTCAAACCGCAATAAGTGAAGGAAGCTGCTCTTGACCAGATAAAAGTCATAAAACACTGATAGGCGTTCCATGTATTAATCATATTATTAAAGCTTTCTGAAGGCGTTTTTACCTGAAGGTGGGACAACTGTCCATGCCAGTAATCCTTTAACTCTTTAAGTTCTTCATCTGTTGCCTTCTCTGTCTCTTTATATCCTGCAAGGATAGTATCTGCCTCTTTATCGGATTTCATACCAAGCACAAATGTAATAACCCTGCTCTCACCTGGTTCCAACTCGATTTTTGTGTGTATGGCACCACAACCATTGGAATTATAATTCAGTGTATTGTCACACTGCCCATTCTCTACCGCTACCGGATTGCCATAGCTGTGATATCCTCCGATAAAGCTTTCCTTATCACCGTTATAGGAAGTAATCTCTCCGCCTGCAAGACCAAAGAAACGGCATGTATTCTGATTGCCATCCACCTCCGTATGAATATTCTCATTTATTGTCTGGTAAATCTTATTTTGCTTAAAATATGTCCTTGTAATAAACAGCGTATACTGGAGATTCACCTGGTCCTGTTCATAATTACAATCATTCGTAAACTCACAATACCCAAAAGCAGACAAATTTCTCTTTCTGTCTGAATGATTGGTAACCTTAAGTCTCCACACCTCATACGTTTTATTAAGCGGCACATAGTAAAGAGCCTCCGACTTAATATCCGCATACTCTGCAACAATATTGGTATATCCAGTACCATGATGACACTCATTTTTGTACACATCTAATGGTTTACCAACCGGCTGCCAGGAAGCAGACCAATAATCCTTACTATCGTCATCTCTTAAATATATATATCTGCCCGGCTGGTCAAACTGGTTAAAAATATAACGTATAATTCTTCCATGAGCACCGCTTTTTTCAAAGCTGTAGCCTCCTGCATTATTAGAAATAATTGCTCCATACGCCGGTGAACCTAAATAGTTCGCCCATGGTGCCGGAGTATCTGGACGTGTAATAACGTATTCCTTTGCTGCCTCATCAAAATAACCAAACTGCATATTCTTCTCCTTTCATTATAGAAAAGAACCGATGCATTAAGATATTGCTTACCGCCATGAAGTTCTCCCTTAATACACCGGTACCTTTTGTTTCTTTCTTTTTATGCTTCTTCTATTGCATCTTTCAGACTTAAACTAATCTTGCCCATACGGTCAATCTCAAGTACCTTAACTTTAACCGTATCGCCGATGTTTACAACATCCTCCACCTTCGCAACTCTCTCCTTGGAAAGCTTGGAAATGTGAATCAAGCCATCCTTATTTGGTGAAAGCTCTACGAATGCACCAAAATTCATAATGCGGACAACCTTTCCTTCATATATCTGTCCAACCTCAATCGGGTCTACAATGGAATGGATAATCTTGAGCGCCTTGTCAATGCCATCCTGGTCAACGCCGCATATTGCAACGGTTCCGTCATCATCAATGTCGATTTTAACGCCGGTCTCTTCAATTATATTGTTGATTGTCTTTCCACGCTGTCCAATAATCTCGCCAATCTTCTCCGGATCAACCTTCATCTGCGTAATCTTAGGTGCCAGCGCTCCAACCGTTTCTCTCGGTTCCGCAATTGCCTTGGACATAACCTCATCCATAATATACAATCTTGCTTCTCTGGTTCTTCTGATAGCCTCTTCTACAATTGGTCTTGTCAGTCCATGAATCTTAATATCCATCTGGATGGCAGTAATACCCTCTTTTGTACCGGTTACCTTGAAGTCCATATCACCAAAGAAATCCTCTAAACCTTGGATATCCGTTAAAACAATATAGTCATCATCCGTCTCACCGGTTACCAGACCACAGGAAATACCTGCTACCATTTTCTTAATCGGTACACCAGCCGCCATCAGGGACATACAGGATGCACAGGTGGATGCCATAGAGGTTGAACCATTTGACTCAAAGGTCTCTGACACTGTACGGATTGCATATGGGAACTCCTCTACAGAAGGAAGTACCGGAATTAACGCACGCTCTGCCAGCGCACCATGTCCAATCTCTCTCCGTCCCGGTCCGCGGGATGGTTTTGTCTCACCTACTGAATAAGACGGGAAATTATACTGATGCATATATCTCTTATTAGTCTCTAATAAATTGAGACCATCAATCTTCTGTGCCTCTGAAAGCGGCGCTAAAGTAGTCACATTACAAATCTGTGTCTGTCCACGGGTGAACATAGCCGAGCCGTGTACTCTTGGAATGATATCTACTTCAGCGGCAAGCGGTCGTATCTGTGTAATGGCACGTCCGTCCGGCCGCTTATGGTCAACTAAAATCATCTTGCGAACTGTCTTTTTCTGATACTGGTAAATTGCCTCGCCAAGCACCTCCAGCCATTCTTCCTTATCAGCGAATGCCTCTTCTAATTTGTCGGTAATCTGGCGGATATTTTCTTCTCTTTCCTGCTTTTCATCCGTAAATACTGCCTTTTCCATCTCTTCCGGTGGAACAATTTCTTTGATTGCAGCGAACAGTTCTTCCGGAACTGCGCAGCTTGTATAAGAGTGCTTTGGCTTACCGCATTCTGCCACAATCTGATTGATAAATGCAATCACCTGCTGATTAATCTCATGTGCAGCGTAAATCGCCTCAATCATCTTATCTTCCGGAACCTCATTTGCCCCGGCCTCAATCATGATAACCTTCTCTGCAGTGGAAGCCACTGTCAATTTCAAATCGGAAACCGCATTCTGTGCCTCATTCGGATTAAATACAAACTCACCATCAATCAGACCAACCTGAGTCGTTGCACATGGTCCGTCAAACGGAATATCAGAAATTGCTGTTGCAATAGCAGAACCCAGCATAGCTGTGAGCTCTGGTGAACATTCCGGATCCACTGACATAACCAAATTGTTAAGTGTTACATCATTGCGGTAATCCTTAGGAAACAGCGGTCTCATCGGACGGTCAATTACACGGGATGTAAGAATTGCATTCTCACTTGCCTTGCCCTCACGCTTATTAAATCCACCTGGAATTTTGCCTACAGAATAAAGCTTTTCCTCATACTCAACGGAAAGTGGGAAGAAATCAATTCCCTCTCTCGGTTTATCAGATGCAGTTGCAGTTGACAATACAACCGTATCACCATAGTGCATAAATGCTGCACCGTTTGCCTGTGCTGCAACTCGTCCAACATCCACACGAAGTGTTCTGCCAGCAAGCTCCATTTCAAACTTCTTGTACATAATCTGTTCTCCTTAAAATAAATATTTCTTGGGTAAAGCACCGAAACAACTGAACTGGCTGCAGACTCCTGTATCCACTTCAGAAGTCTCGGTTATGCCTTATCACAATCTACACAATTATAACATAGCCTAATCCTTTTGAAAAGAAAAAAATAAAGGCAGATTTTGATAAAAGAATTTTCCTTTATCAAAAATCTGCCTGAATTTCTTATCGTCTCCTTCTGCGTCTCACAGCCAAAACCATTCCACACCCTGCCAGAGATAAGAGGAACATAATTGCTACCGGTCTGAGCGGCGATGTATCACCAGTCTTTTTACTGGTGGTCTGCCTGCTTTCATCGGTCTTCTCATCATACATTGTAATCGTGTTGTTTTTGCTCTCAGTCGATGATTTGCCATCTAATATATAGACTTTCCCATTTTTTCCAATATAGAAGCGGATATCCTCAGCCAGTTCATACCCATCTGGCGCCTCCGTTTCTTTCAGCACATATATAACCTGTTGTGTATCTGTGCTGGCCACTAGTTTATTAGCCGGAATCCGGACTGCTTTCTGTTTACTCTTCCATGAATATACAACCTTTCCGGTTGCTTCATCGACAATGGAAAGCTTTGCACCGGACAGAAATTCCTTCGTTCCAGCTATTTTTTTAGAAACCTTAAGCTGGATTGCCTTATCCACCATGGTAACGATTCTGTCCGCCACAGCGGAACCATTCACGTATAAAACATCCTTTTCATCAATCCGGAAAACAATGCTGTCCGTATAGACATATCCATTCGGTGCGGTTGTCTCCGTCATAATATAGTCTGTATTTCTCTTAAATAAATCAATGGCCAGGTTCTTTGGAGTTTTTGTACTTACCCAGGATATTGGTGTAAAATCACTGTCCTGTGTGGATGTAATGGTAATGGTCGCTCCAGACAATTCCTTTCCATCCTCATTCTGTTTATGGAAGGTAATTCCTCTAAATTCGTCATATAGCTTAATCGTATTATCCGTTACCTTTTCTCCATCTACTCGTTTTACCATACCATTCTTGTCAATCACAAACTGGATAGGCTGTGCCAGTGCATATAACTCCGGCGCTTTTATCTCGGATAACGTGTAAACATATTCGTTTCCATATGGGGATACATGCAGCTTTTTCGTATCAAGGGCATGTGGTTTTCCGTCTGATACCCACTGCTCCAATACTGTACCGTTGGAATCAGCTACCTGCAGGGTTGCACCGGCAAGCTGTGTTGATGTTCCCAAAACATATTTTTCAACGGTAACAGAAAACGGACTATTCTTCATAACGATGGAGCTGGTCTGCTGTGCTTTGCTATTTACATAAACTATTCCGTTATCATCAATCTTAAAATGAATGGATGCAGCATATGTATAGCCATTTACGGTTGCAGCCTCTACCAAGGTATAGGTCACATTCCGCTTAAACATACTGTACCCGAAATATTTTGCCGTTCCATCTGTTGTCCAGTTCTGGACGGTAAAATCTTCATCCTCAGATGATATGATTCTCAGCTGTACACCTGCTACAGGATTTCCAGTTGCAGCATCCACCTTCTGGAAACTCACCTGTTTCTCGCCATCAATAAAAATTACCAGATTATTGTCTATCAGATTTCCATCTAAGTCCTCTGCCCTGCCGTCCTCGCGGATATGGAAATACACAGGCTCCGCTATATTATAATTTTCCGGTGCTTCCTTTTCCACAATGACATAATAACCACCCAGCTTAAAGTTCTGATTGCCCAAAGTCATTGTACTTCCGGTAGATTCAAATGTATCCAGCAATTTTCCAATAGTTCCATTTGCGTTTGATTCATGAAGTTCAAACGTTCCACCAGCCAGAGGCTGATATTGGTCGCTCCACTTCACAAACCTTACCGTAATCGGCGCATCATGACTGGTCAATGTCAGGGAATTTACACTCAGGTTATAATCATTCCCCTTAACAATCTGAATATAATTTGGAGTCCCCTGTACCACATTAAAGGTAATCGGCTCTTCCAGTTCATATCCAGCCGGTGCAGACTCTTCCGTAAATATATATCCCTCACCCGGTTCTAACTGTACATTCTTCGGTGTATTTGTACTAACCCACTGCTCTCTTATGGCACCTGTATTATCCCTGATTGTAAAGGATGCACCTGCCAACGCTTCTCCTGTTACAGCATCACGCTTTGCAAAATAGAAATTGACATACGCCTCATCTGTCATGGTTACGGTTTTATCCGTTAGTTCGGTGCCTACCGTTCCATCCTCGTTTACCGAATACACTTTCCCCTCCGAATCAATTGCAATTCTGATATCTGCGGTTAAAGCATAACCACCCGGAGCACTGTCCTCATGAACCGTATAATAGCGATATCCACTTGCTGGCACAGAAAGCTTATCAGAAGGAATGGCCTGTGCTGTCGTGGTCGAAGTAAAGCTATACACTTTCTTTCCGGTAGCATCATCAATCAGCGAAATAGCCGCACCGGCAAGATTGGCACGCGTACCTGCAGTTGTATCAAGCCCCTGTTTCAAGATTCTCAGGGTAATCGATGCATCCCGCATTATAACATTGTTGCCGCTCACGGAACCATTTGCACCACTTACATAAGTAATGGACCCATTACTGTTAATGGTAAAATATACGTCCTCAGACATAACATATCCATTCGGTGCCGACTTCTCATGTATAAAATAGGTCTTTCCCACCTCTAAATTGTTATGCGTTAATTTCTGTGCATTATTCGTTGTGGTCCATCTCTGCAAACAGTTTTTCAAATTTGTGTCTCCGGCTTCATATAACTCCAGTACTGCACCGGACACCTGTGAGGAACCGCCTACTGCAAATTTATTAACGGATACATTGATAGCTGTATCCACAAAGTTCATCTGGATTGCAGCCTGGTTATTATCTGGAAACGTCTCTGCACCAATAACCACTGTTTTTTCGTTTGCTGCATTTAACACATATCCCTTTGGTGCCTTGGTTTCCTTCACCATATAGGTACCATACGGCAAATCTTTAAAAATTGCAGTACCCGTCGTATCTGTTGTGACAACATAATCCCGGTTATCTTTATCCTTATACACTTCATATTTACTGTTAACAGCATTGTATTTGTACAGTGTAAACTCTGCACCGGAAAGCTTGTTGTTTGTACCCGTGCCTGTTTTTGTTACACGAATAGCTCCCAGGATTTGTGTGTTCTGATAGGTATAAATTGTCGGAACATTTTCAAAGCTGTCGAGCATCTCTATGTGACCGATTACAGTACCTGCATATGTAGCAGCCGGAAGTTCCGCATAAGTATATTCTTTATAATATACCTTTCCCCTGTCATAGCCGGCTGGTGGCTCTGCCTCTTCTACCCTATAAAGTGTGGTATCCGGGTCATCCGCAATCGCAATATTATAAAATTCTACAATACCATCCTCATCTGAATAAGCCGTTGAGATAACCTTATAAGCCTCTCCCTTATACTTTCTTAAAAGATTAAACTTTGCACCTGCCAAAGGAGTACCTGACTGATCTACCTTCTTCACTTTAAAGGACATATACTTGATTGCGGAAGGCAGCTTTGTATTATCAACATAAGCTTCCCCTTTTTCTGCCAATAAGCCATAATCCAGAGCATATGTGTCATTTTTGTCGACTGTAACCTTCCATTCCGTAGCATCTAACTGATACTTATTTGGAGCCTTTGTCTCTTTAATTGTATAGGTATCATAAATCAGATCCTTAATGACAACCTCACCAAGAGCACTCACATCATCAGAGGACACAACAGTCTGTACCAGTTCACCGGAACTGTTATAGACAGAAAATTCTGCCCCTGCCAGATAAACATTCTGGTCATCGCCATCCCGTTTTCTAAACTTGATTGTAGCGCTCTGCTTATCGTTCACAAATGTCTTCTCAATAATTCCATCATTTGCTATCTCTCCCGGTGTAATATATTGCGGTGTAGAATCAACCGTATAACCCGGCAGACCTTTTGTCTCTGTCACGGTATAGCTGCCATATGTAAGATTGCTAAAAGTAATGGTACCGTCTGCACCAGTCTCACCACCGGCAACCACCGCTCCCGTAGCTGTATTTTTAACCGTAAAGTATACTCCGGATAACGGATTTCCACTATCATCCTGCTTAATCACTCTGATGCTGAACTGAATCACTTCATTGACAACTGTAATTTTACTTCCAGTTGTGGTGTCCACCGTAACCGTTGTTCCCGTTGTATTCACAATATATCCGTCCGGTGCCGAAGCTTCCTTTACAACATAGGTTCCAAACGGAATATTCTGGAAGATTGCCACTCCTGATGAATCTGTCGTTGCCGTTGCCTGACTGGAAGAAGACGGATATGGTGTGGTTCCATCTTCTTTATATAATCGAAAGACAACCTTCGCAAGTCTGTTTGCTTTTGCCGTATCATCCGTCTTTGTAACCTGTATGTAACCCAAAGCCTTCTCATCCTCAACCGTTGTAGAGGCAGACACATCTTCATGCTCCTTACCGGTACCAATTGTAATGGAATGTACTGTTTCATCCAGCAGATATCCTGCTGGGGCAGAGGTTTCGCGATAATAATAGGTATGCCCCAGGGTCAGACCTGTGAATTCAATTTTCCCGTTTGCATCTGTTGTTTTCGTATCTACCTCATCGCTGCACTGAACATCTGCATAAAGTGTATAGACAGCCCCCCTCACATGGGTACTACTGTTTCCTGCTTCCACCTTCGTAAGAACCAGAGAACCCTTTGCTTTTGCATTCGTCAAGGATATTACATCGTCATAGCCATTTATGGTATCCATATTCACCACAGCATTGGTATCCAGATTCTTACATGTAATCTGTCCATCCGTATCGATTGTAACCTGATACACTGTATTCGTACCGGCAGATTTATATCCGTCTGGTACAGTGGTTTCTTTCACATAATAGTTTGTTTCTTCATTCTTACTGTACTTCACCGTAAAGCTGATAAGACCATCTGCACCAGTGGTCTTAACTGCCACCGGAGTGGTACAGGCAGCGTCACTGTATACCGTAAAGCCTGCGCCGGATAAAGCAGCATTTTTCTCTCCTGTTTTATAAACGGAAAAAGCTGTGCTTACCTCTTCATTAATGGACGTATTGGTTACGGACTCCTCATAATACCGGACACCGGTATTCTCTGTCAGCAGCTTCGCATCCGTAATCACAACTTCAATGTCTTCATCCTTTTTCTCATATCCATCTGGCGGCGTTGTCTCCTTCAAAACATAGCTATATCCTGCAGCACTGGAATTCACACCCTTAAATACCGCATATCCGTCAGCGCCGGTAGTTACCGTTGTAACGTAATTACCGTTATGATACAGCGCAAAAGTAGCGCCGGCTAAAGCATTCCCCCGTTTATCCACCTTTTTGATTCGCAGTTCCTTTTCAAAATATGCACCGGCAGAAGAAGAAGAAAAACTCACATTCTTTACCTCATTGGAGGTGACGGATTCCTGATAAGCATCCCCCTCAAACTCAACCGTATTCTTAATGGTCTCATTTATCAGCTTCGCTGCCGTTACGTTAAACTTTGTCCGGAATGTAAATTCATATGTCTCATCCACAATATCCGGCAGAGAAACCACCATATCATTATTAATTACGGCAACAGAAAAATTCGTCACTTCCGTCCTCGTTCCATTCTTCACACGGTATAATTTTGCAGAATTCTCCACATAGTCAAAATAGGACTCTAAATGGTCACGGATAACCGGATTCTTTACATTCATGGTATAGCCACCTTCATTGATGGTAACCGTCCAGTCCACATAGTCATTACCATTCTGATAAGCCGCTTCTTTTCCCAAAGTACCTCCGACTTCGCCCTCAACAGTCTTTGTCGCAGTATCCGTAACCTCCACATCACCCTCATAATTCACAGTCGCCGTCGCATTGTTGGTATATGTCTTGTGCGTGTTAGCATCCTCCAGCTTTTTCTGTTTTGTCTTGTAATGTATTTCAAAATTACGGTTAAGATAATACTGCAATGCCTTTGATGAGGTATTATCAATAGTCAGAGACATATTATTTCCGCTGACACTTGGCTCCTGTTTTACCTTTGTTCCATTGGTCCATGTATTCTCCATAATCTCCATGGAGCCTGCCACATATTCCAATCCTTCCGGAAGCGTATCTGTAATATGAATAGATTCCTGTGTCAAATTCTGGTAAGTAAAATAGATAACCCATTCAATGGTACCATCCCCATTCAACGTACCATTTTTGGTAATCAGCTCAGGTGTTTTGTACTGGAAGCCCTTGGATGCATCTGCTGTGACAGAATTTCCATCCCATGTAAGACTTGCCCTGTTATATGCTGTTACCCAGTCGCCATCCTTCCATTTATTCTGACCACTGGCAAGCATTTGCTGACCTGCTTCATCTAATATTTTTGTGACAACCGTAATGTATCTGGTTTCCGAACCAAAAGATGGAAATGTAACGGACCCTGCTGACTCATCAATCGTCCAGTCACCTGTAAGAATATTACCATTGGCATCTGTGACATTCATACTGACAAGCTCCATCTTATTCTGCCATCTGTCTGGAACATTATATATATCTGTAACTTTAACTTCTTTTCCTGCAAAATCATACCTCTGTTCATTTACAGCCACTCTCCAGCTAAGCTGCTTCGTAACTTCATTATAGCTGGTGTTGGTCTTGGAAATTAAATTGTAACCATTCACCGTTCCTGTCACAGAAGCGTCAAATCCATTGTTTTTCAACTCACCGGTATTGGTATATCTCGACATGGTATAATCATCAATCTTCGTCTGATAGGTAAGGGTAATGGTATCGGTTACTCCCGCATTCGCCGTAAAGGTAAAACCACCATTTTGGGTGGAAACCGTACCAGTTCCCGCTGGCTGCACTGTTACATTTTGTCCGGCTGCCCAGGAATAACCGCTGCCAAAGGTATCGGTATAGGTTGTGCCGCCCACATTCAATTTATCCCGATTAATGGTAACCGTCCAGGTTATCACACCGCCGCTTTCGGATCCGGATTTGGATAATACATTTGGTGTTACATAGCAGTTACCTGTACCCGGCACACTGGTAACAGAACCCTCTTCGTCAACAACAACTGTATTCTCTACATTTACACCGCTGTTATTACTTATCGTTGTACCATCAAAAATTTCATTCCCATAATAGGTATAAAAAGTTACATTGGTCCGGTAATAAGAATCCGCTCCCTCAACATGAATAGAAACTGATTTATCTCCATCTGCAGAATTGCAGGAAACACTGCCTTTGCTGCCGCCTGACAGCTGTGGATAACCATCTACCTTTGCATAGGTAAGTCCTTCCGGCAACATATCTGTGATATCTGCAGTTAAACTGTCCCTGCCATTAAGATTAAGAGAAACCGACCACTGGATAACTGGCACACTTTCACCATTCACATTTATATAGGTCTTTGTTCCGGACTTACTGACTCCTAAATCTCCCGGCTCATCCGATTCCGTTCCTTTGTTTGACCCCGTAACATCTACCATGTAATCAAAAGAACCTCCTGCAGTAGGGAATGAGATTTTTCGCTCCCCAAGGTCCTCTTCCGAGTCAGCGGAAAACCCGCCCTCAAAGCGGACATAAAACGGAATATTGCTTTGTCCTACAACGGAATCATTAAACACGAAGGTCAATTTACCATCCCTTGTAATATGTACCGTACCAATAGAGGTTCCGTCCACAGTTGTAAGTGGATGTGTCGCATCCACATCTACCCT
>ULOF01044537.1_pt1 | contig 24502 bp, 17 predicted proteins | sample 1952371 | NCBI WGS metagenome assembly ULOF01 (sample SAMEA4835597, study PRJEB28245) | human gut metagenome | biome: gut microbiome; material: fecal sample | place: Denmark | collected 2008 | reverse complement strand
CCGCCCATATCAGAAAGAAGCAGTTATGGCTGTTTGTGATGCGATAACAAAAAAGCATAGAAAGATGTTATTGGTACAGGCTACCGGTTCCGGAAAAACCAGAGTAAGCATTAGTATTGTAGATGTTTTGCTGCGGCATAATTATGTTAAAAATATACTTTTTTTAGCTGACCGGACAGCGTTGGTAAGACAGGCAAAGAAAAATTATAGTGATTTGTTACCGGATTTGACGTTATGTAATTTGTTGGATAATAAGGAGGACCCGGAGCAAAGCAGAATGATTTTTTCCACCTATCCCACTATGATGAATGCGATTGATGAGACAAAAGGAAAAGAAGGAAATAAATTATTTACACCAGGGCATTTCGATTTAATCATTGTTGATGAAAGTCATAGAAGTATTTATAAGAAATACCAGGATATTTTTGATTATTTTGATGCCATGCTGCTTGGTATGACAGCAACACCAAAGAATGAGATTGATAAGAATACATATGGTGTGTTTGATTTGGAACGTGGAGTTCCTACATTTGCATATGAATTAGAACAGGCAGTTAACGAAGGATATCTGGTCAATTATTCTACACTTGAATATAAGACAAAAATCATGGAAAATGGCATTCACTATAATGAGTTGTCTGACGAAGAGAAAGAGGAATTTGAGAACACCTTTGAGGATGAAGTAGGAAATATTAAGGACATTCCGAATACTGCAATTAATAGATGGCTATTTAACGAAGATACCATTGATTTGGTTTTGCAGCAGCTTATGGAAGAAGGGCTTAAGGTTGAAGGCGGTGATAAACTGGGTAAAACAATTATTTTTGCAAGAAATAGTATCCATGCTCAAGCGATTGTAGATAGATTCCATAAGATATACCCAGAGTATGGTGACAGCTTTATCAAGCAGATTGACTATAGTATTAAATATTCTGATTCACTTATTGATGGATTCAGTACAAAGGATAGAATGCCACAGATAGCAGTATCCGTTGATATGCTGGACACTGGGATAGACATTAAGGAGATTTTGAATCTGGTATTTTTCAAAAAGGTAAAAAGTTATTCCAAGTTCTGGCAGATGATTGGCCGAGGAACAAGACTATGCGAGGATTTGTTTGGACCGGGAATGGATAAAGAGAAATTTCTGATATTTGATTTTTGCAATAATTTTGAATTTTTCCGAGTGAATACAGGTGGTGAGGAGAATGGAATTAGCGAATCATTATCTGAAAAGATATTTAATTGTAAGGTTAATATTGCCAGAGAACTTCAGGCACCAGAGTACCAAATGGATGAAGACTATGCTGTGTTTCGTGAGGAATTAGTGGATAGCTTGAATCGTTCAGTCGTTGAACTGGATGATAATAGCTTTCGTGTGAAGCGGCATTTACGTTATGTGGAGTTATATCGGGAAAAGGCTTCATGGAGAATTTTAGAGACGATTTCGGTTTCACAGTTAAAGGAACATATTGCCCCATTGGTGGTGCCGAAGAAAGAGGATGAATTAGCTCGCAGATATGATTATTTGATGTACAGTATTGAATTGGCGCAATTGCAGAGCAAGAATGCAAGTAGAAATATTAATACTGCACTATTAACAGCCGAGAAACTGGCACAGTTATATACGATTCCACAGGTGAAAGCCCAGCAGAAAATGATAGAGACAGTGAGGAATATTGAATTTTGGGATGATGCATCTATAACCGATGTGGATGAAGTTAGAAATGCATTGAGAGATTTGATTAAATTTATTGAAAAAACTGCTACTTCAATATATTTTACAGATTTTGAAGATGAAATTATAGATCAGAAAGAAGGCAACGCCACTTATGCAGCCAATGATTTGAGAAATTATAAGAAAAAGGTTGAATTCTATTTAAAAGAGCATTTGGACACATTAGTCGTGTACAAGTTGCGTAATAATAAGAAGCTGACGAAAGATGAATTTAAGGAGCTGGAACATATTCTTTGGAAGGAACTCGGAACACGACAGGACTATGAGAAGGAATATGGAGATACTCCGATAGGAAGACTTGTACGTAAGATTGTAGGGGTTGAGCGTAATGCAGTGAATGAGGCATTTAGCGAATTTCTTTCCGAAGAGCGTTTGAATTTGAATCAGATTCGGTTTGTTAGGTTGATGGTGGATTACATTGTTGCAAATGGAAATATCGAGGATAATTCAGTTTTAATGGAAGAACCATTTAAAAGCGCAGGAAGTATCACGGTATTATTTAAGGATGATATGGCAGCAGCCAGAAGGATTATGGATATTGCTTCGGAGATTAAGAGGAATTCGGAGGAGAGCGCATAGAAAAGATAAATGATTTCAGTTTTATGAAAGAGATTGTAGAGAACTGATGTAAAAGGAGAGAATAATGAAAGAGACATATGAATCTTTAGCTGCAATAGCAGTATTTCGTGAATTATATAATCAAAATAAAGATGTGTATGATATTTTGGCAACAATAATAAAAGATACAATTATAAGCGAAAATATGAATATATTTACTTGTGCAGAAATGACGGATAGGGTAAACAAAATGTATTCATTTAATTTGCCAGAATCCGTTATTAAGACAAGCTTAAAACGATTAGGTATTTCAAGAAATAATGGAAATTATAGTACTCCAGAAGAGATATTAAAGCAAGATAGAGTGATGAATTATCAGCAACAAATGAAGATGAATGAGTCTTTATTAATTAGCTTATATGATTACATTGAGACACAGGAACAAATAAAATTATCTAGCGAGGAAAAAGAAAAAATTAAAGAGGATTTTTTTGATTACTTAATGAATAGTGGAAATGAAAGTAAATATTCAATGATAATTAGCCAATATATTATGAAAGTTTCATTAAATCCAAACTATATAAATACAATCAATAAAATTCGTGAGGGGAATTTAATATATGAGGGAATTTGTTATAGCGGAAATATAAATGAGCTAGGAACATGGAATACATATTTGAATATTTTCTTAGAACAAGAGGTGCTTTTTTATATTGCCGGGTATAATGGAGATGTTCATAAAGAGATTTATGGGGATTTATTGAAGTATATTTCAGAAATTAATCATGGGTTAAAGGATGGAAAGGAGTATATTAGGTTATGGTATACCGGAGATGTTAAAAATGAAATTGATTCATATTTTTCTGCAGCAGAAAGAATTAAAGAAAATGGAGAAGTTACAGATCCGTCTAGAAAACCAATGTTATATATATTAGATGGAGCGAAGTCCAAAGGAGACATTTTAGAAAAGAAAGTATTATTTTATAATTTGTTAAAAAGTAACAAAATAAGATTGCATGAATATGATTATTACGCAAAAGAAAATCAGCAATATAATAAAATAGATGAAAATACATATGAAGCATTATACAAATCTAACATAGAAAAAGAAAAGGAATATATTGACAAATGTTGTGGAAAATTGAATCAAATAGAAATTTTGAGAAAGAATAAAAATACAGGCTTTGATAATATAAGTTATATATTGTTGACAGCAAATGGTGTGATTTTGAAATGTGCATATTCTCATGAATTTTATAAGAGTGGAGAAGTTCCTAAAGCAACAACTATTGATTTTTTAATGAATAGATTATGGTTTAAGTTGAATAAAGGTTTTGGAAAGGGGGCAATACCTAAGTCGCTCAATATAGTTTCACGAGCACAAATTGTGTTATCGTTTTTGGCTAATGATAAAGTATCTCAAATATATGAAGAAGTAAAAGAAAAGTGTGAAAGTGAAGAAATAAGTCATGAGGAGGCGATTGCGTTAATAGCAGAACTTCGTTCTTATTCAAAAACACCAGATGAGATAAATACTGAGAATGCTTTTGATGAAATAACTAGTATTTCTGAATTTGAGATAACAAATCGTATAGAGGAGATGAAAAGAGAAGAATTATCTAGGTGCGCAGATAAAGAAAAAATTGAAAATTTGGAAAAGAAACTTGAACATTTAGAGATAGAATATAAAAATAAAGAAAAAGAGAGGGAAGAAAAAGAAGCTTTACAGCATGCAGAATGGAAAAAATTGCTTGATGAAAGTCAGAAAAATAATGATAATTTATGTCAACAAATTAATGAACTGCTAAATGAAAGAAAAAGAAACGAATTAAGAAAAGAACGGGAACTGGAGATTCAACAAAAGGAAGAAAAATATAATAAGGAAAGAAAAAAAGCGAATATTAAAATAGGGATATTTATTTTATGTATAATTTTACTTATTGTTGGATTAATTTATATAATAAAAGTTGAAAAAAGTGTAAGTGGAGTGATTTCTATAATAGTATCTGTAGTGTTGGGATTACCAGTAATAATAAATTTTCTTTCAATAAGAAAAAATATAAAAGAGTTAAAAGCGGAGCTCGCTAGTGCAAAAGATGAATTAGATTAGCCAATATACAAGTCACAATGTCGTTAATTTTATGTAAGGAAAATAAAATATATAGTAACTTATGATAAGTAGTACAAAAAAATTTGTTTTACAGTAGAAGTAGTAGAAAGAAGGACTCCCCAATGTACCTCCCAACCTCCCCTGAATTGAATATCGCATCCCTCTCCTGTCTGTTTGCCAATACCATGAATGCTACAAATTCTTCTGGTTTCAGGCGATTCTTACCAAGCTGAATGAGGGTAAAACCAGTTTCACTTTTGAAGAATTGGTGGACGAAATGATAGCAGATGCGTGGTATATGGTATCCGAATATCATTTGAATCTTGGCCCGAAAGACAATCTGGAAAATTTGGTAAAGTACATTCACAAAACAACAGGCATGAAATCTTCTGAGAAAAAGAGTGTCATTTTACATTATCTGGCGGACTGTAATGACAGAGAGGTTATCCGAGTAAAGAAGGTATTGATTAGTAATGTTCCTTACCGTTTACAGGCACCATTTATGCCAGCGCTTAAGGGAAAAGCTTTTGATATGCCATTGGAGGAAAGACTTGAAAAAATCAATCAGCAGCAGCGCTTAATGTATTATTTTCAACGAGTGAACGGATATTTGCACAACGGTTTGAATACTGTCATTACCATGGAGCCAGATTGGGTATTATATCTTTGTAAGAATATGGCAATTGTGGAGGGCTGGCTTTCCTATCAGATGATTACCTATTTGCAAAGGCGTAACCCAAGTGTACCGGGAATTGCAGACAAGCTCTATCCGCCACAGGAGAGAAATCTTGCTAAAGTGCAGAAGTATTGGAAACTGATTATGGAACTACAGCCGATAAAAGAAATATATGGAGGAAATGAGCTGACAGGCAAAGAAGTATCTATTGACCATTTTGTTCCTTGGTCGTATGTGGCACATGATGAACTGTGGAACCTACACCCTACCACAAAAGGTATTAATAGCAGTAAAAGTAATCATTTACCGGATTGGGATATATATTTTCCGTTATTTTCGAGGCTGGAATATCTTTCGTATCAAATGATTTGGAAATATGATATGGTACATAAAGAATTTGAAACTTGTGCAAGAGAGCATGTCAATAATCCGGAAATACGAAACCGGATGTATCGGGAAGGTCTCAGTTCAGAGGAGTTTTGTGGACAGCTACAGGATATATTGTTACCAGTATATCAGTCGGCCAGAAATTGTGGCTTCGGGGAGTGGGTGTATAAGGAAAAGTGAAAACAGAAGAAATCAAAACGACGATAGAATATTACAATAATAATGCAGAGCAGTTTGCAGATACAACAAAAGGTGTAGGTTTTGCAAATATTCAAATGCGTTTTCTTAGCAAGCTGCCACATGGAGGCAGAATTTTAGATTTTGGCTGTGGTTCAGGGAGGGATACCAGATATTTTCTGAATCAGGGCTATAGAGTAGTGGCAATAGATGGTTCTGAAAGATTATGCAAACTGGCATCAGAATATACGGGAATTTCTGTAAAAAATATGCTGTTTCAGGAGCTGGCTGATGTGGAGATTTATGATGGGGTGTGGGCGTGTTCCTCCATTTTGCATTTACCATATGATGACTTAAAAGAGGTTATGAAAAAGATTGCGACAGCATTAAAAGAGCAGGGGATTTTCTATACATCTTTTAAATACGGAACCTTTGAGGGGCAACGAAATGGAAGATATTTTACGGATATGTCCGAAGAAAAATTTGCTGATTTGGTAAAGGTGATACCTGTATTTGAGATGGAAGAACAATGGACTACAACAGATGTACGACAGGGGAGAGAAAAGGAGAAGTGGCTGAATGTAATGTTACGAAAGATATAGAGGTTATGTTTGTGTATTTATAGAAATTCTATGCTTTTCACTTTTTGCATATTATTTGAAGAAGAAAGATTGAACAGATAAACAAAGGAGGATATACCAATGGGAATATGGTTGTTTAGAGCGGGAAAAAGAGGTGAATTTGAAGAAAAATTTTTGACTGACGGAAGGATTTACCTGACGTGGAATGACTTAAACATAGATTTGAAGGAATATAAGAACAGAACCAGGTTATTACAAAAATTGCAGGAAATATATTCTTCTGAGAAGATAAACACGTTGAGAAATTGGGCATCTCAAATATATCCGATTGCACACCGTATGGAAATAGGTGACTGGGTTGTTCTGCCAAGTAAGCGGACAAGCACGATACACATTGGAAAAATAACCGGGGAGTATCAATATGCGGAACAAAATGGAAGTCCCTATTATCATTATAGAACGGTAGATTGGTTTGCAAAGGATATCCCGAGAAACAATTTTGACCAGGATATTCTCTATTCCTTTGGCGCATTTATGACAGTTTGTAAAATTACGAGGAATGATGCTGAGCGGCGGATTAAAGCTATGTCGGAGAATAACTGGAAGGTACAAACGAGAGCGCAGGATTCTTTTGGGGATGCGGAGGATACCGATTCCGAATCACAGGCGAATCTGGAGGAAGCCATTTATGATTCCATAGCGAAATATATTATCCGGAAATTCCAAGGGTATAAGATGGAAGATTTAATTGAAGAAATTCTAATAGCAAAAGGATTTACGGTATATCATAGCAAACCAGGGGCAGACGGAGGGAAGGATTTATTGGCAGCAGGCGGTGAAATGGGCTTTGGTTCGCCTAAGATTTGTGTGCAGGTGAAATCACAGGATACGGCAGTAGACCGTCCTACATTGGACCAGCTTGGCGGGGTCATGAATAATGTAAATGCAGAATATGGTCTGCTGGTATCTTGGAGTGGTTTTAAAGATAGTGTTGCCAGAGAGGAGGCAAAGCAGTTTTTCCGAATCCGCTTGTGGGATTCCAATGACGTTATCCGAGAATTATTTGAAAACTATGAAAAATTAAGCCCTGCCATACGGGCGGAAATTCCGCTTAAGCATATCTGGATGCTGAGCGAGGAAGAATAAACTTTAAAAATCCCGTCTCCCTCAAGGCGCAGTCCGGTGAAGGAGGCGGGAACAAATATCTGGTTTTAGAATTTTACAGATAACATTGAAGTCCTTTACACAATTTCTCTTCGATATCTATCAGGCGGTCACATATTTTACGGGAGGTGCTATCTGCTTCTGTATATTGGTTTATATATTTATGAAGAGATTTAATCCCCATGTTACAGCCATCTGTAATTAAATCTGCAATTGCAGAATCGCTCTCATCCATACCTATTTTTACATTTGTTTTCAGCCAGGACATTCCCTTTGCCATGGGACTTAGATCTTTTTCCTGGCTATTATGTTCTATTAACAGGGAGTGGATTTCATTACCTAATTTTTCATGGTGGCTTCTGCTTTCTGACAGGAGCTGTTTCAGATTGGAATCACAGACTTTATCTAATACTTCATCAATAGAGGAGACTGCCATTTTTGTTCCGGAATCACATTCCTTTAGCAAATTTATAGTGTCAGTATTGTCCATTTAAAAATACCCCCAATCAATTATTATTGTTATTTCTCATAGAATTGGACTATTGAGCTTATTTTAACCTTACATTGGATAAAATATTCATATTTTTGTGGGAATTTTCCGTTAAATATGTTATGATAGTACGCATGAAAAATATAACGAAGGGGTTGGATGGAGACATCCGAAGGAAACAATGAAGAAAGAAAAAAATAGAAACTCATTTTCAGGATCAATCGGGTTTGTGCTTGCGGCTGCAGGAAGCGCAGTAGGACTGGGAAATATATGGAGATTTCCCTATCTGGCTGCTAAGGATGGGGGAGGTCTTTTCCTTGTAATGTATCTGATATTGGCGCTTACCTTTGGCTTTACTCTGCTGACAACAGAAGTTGCAATAGGAAGAAAGACAAAGCAAAGTCCTCTCACTGCATATAGCAAGCTAAGAAAAAAATGGGGTCCTCTTGGAGTGGTTGCCTGCCTGGTTCCTGTGATAATTATGCCATATTATAGTGTGATTGGTGGATGGGTTGTAAAGTATTTTATCGCTTATTTAACTGGTGACGGCAGTAATGCGGCAAAAGATGGATATTTTACAGATTATATTGCCGGAGACTGGCAGCCGGTTTTGCTGATGGCCATTTTCCTGGGTGTGGTAGCATTTATTATATATCGGGGAGTAAATAAGGGAATTGAATCTTCCTCGAAGGTGATTATGCCGGTTTTGCTGTTATTGGTAATCGGAATAGCAGTTTTTTCGCTTACGATTCGTTACACTGATACAGACGGAGTGCTCAGAACCGGTATGGAGGGATTTTGGATTTATGTGATTCCAGATTTAAAAGGAATGACAGTGAAGGGATTTTTTACGGTTTTATTGGACGCTATGGGGCAGTTGTTCTTTAGTCTCAGCGTTGCTATGGGAATTATGATTGCTTATGGTTCCTATGTTAAGGATGATGCCAATCTGGGGAAATCCATTAACCAGATTGAAATATTTGATACCGCAGTAGCATTTTTGGCGGGAGTTATGATTATCCCGGCGGTATATACCTTTATGGGAAAAGAGGGGATGGCGGCATCCGGACCAAGCCTGATGTTTGTTTCTCTGCCAAAGGTTTTTGACGCAATGGGAAAGATTGGAAATGTTGTGGGCTGCCTGTTCTTTGCAATGGTGTTGTTCGCAGCACTGACCAGTGCAGTTTCTGTTATGGAGGCAGTGGTATCCAGTCTGATGGACCAGTTCCATTTGTCCAGGGCAAAGGCGACGATTGTGGAAACTGCCATTGCTTTGGTGGGAGGAATTATTGTATGCCTGGGCTACAACAAGCTCTATTTTGATATTACCCTACCAAATGGTTCCCATGCACAGATACTGGATATTTTGGATTATATCAGTAACAATTGTTTCATGCCGATTGTGGCAATTGGAACCTGTATTCTGATTGGCTGGATTATAAAGCCAGGGGTGATTATTGAAGAGGTGGAAAAGAGTGGCTATAAGTTTGGCAGAAAAAAGCTGTATGTGGTTATGGTTAAATATATTGCGCCAGTCTTACTAGTGATTCTTTTGCTTAAATCCTTAGGAATTTTAACGATGATATAGAGAAAATTGTTTTAGGAGGAACATATGCTATTTATTGAATATCCAAAGTGTACGACATGTAAGAAGGCAAAAAAATGGCTGGATGATAATGGGATTTCCTATACAGACCGCCATATTAAAGAGAAGAATCCTACGGTGGATGAACTGAAGGAGTGGCATAAGAAAAGCGGACTGCCGTTGAAACGTTTTTTTAACACCAGTGGAAATTTGTATAAAGAGTTGCAGTTGAAGGATAAGCTGTCTGCCATGACTGAGGAGGAACAGTATGAGCTGCTGGCAACGGATGGAATGCTGGTGAAGCGTCCCATCATTGTGACAGAGGATGTGGTGCTTACCGGTTTTAAAGAGAGTGAGTGGGCAGAAAAGCTTTTAGGTTAATACGGAACAAAAGCAGAAGAGGTCTGATTCGATGGAATTAGGTCTCTTTTTTTATGAAAAAAGTTACAGATTTTGTCTACAGTCTGAAGTGATTATACAGGAGTGTAATCACTTCTTTAGTTTACAAAGAAAACATAAGTGAGAATGCGCTTATCTTGATTTAATATTGCCTTCCAATAAGAGAAATTTTTAAAGTCTATCTTTTATTGTGATTAAAAAATAAAATTTTATACTGCATTCTTCTTTATTATATAGTATAATCATACTTAAATCATAACCTTAAAATTTATATTTACTTATAATCATACAGGGGGATAAGCATGGATTTAAGTGTAGACCAATTACGGATTATCAACAGTAAAACAACAGGGCATAGTTTAATTAAAGGAGTAGCGGGAAGTGGAAAGACAACGGTTGCACTTTTCAAATTGATAGCATTGCAACAACAGAAAAAGCTGGAAAATGAGAAGGTATTGGTTGTTACATATAATAAAACTTTAATTGAATATATGGAATATTTGTGCCAGGAATATGGAATCTCAATTGATAATAAAAAGGTGGAGATTCGGACGATAGATAGTATTATCTCATCCTTGCTGTCAGGGGAATCATATGAAATTGTAAAATCTGAAAAGCGAAGAGATAAGATGAGGTTGGCAATGCAGAAAGTGAGAGGGAAGTATCCGAAGAATTCTATAATTTGTGATAAAAATGTGCAGTTTTTACTGGAAGAAATTGACTGGATAAAGAGTTGCAGGTATATTACTAAAGAGGAATATATGAATGTAGATCGGCTGGGTCGGAGTAGTATAGGAGAGAATCGTGCTCGTCTTGCAAAACAGTCGGATAATCGTGATGCTATTTTTGACGTGTTTCTAACTTATGAGAAACTGTTACAGGACGAAAACTTGACAGACTTTAAAACAAATGCGCTTAGGGCTTGGGTTAAAGTAAAGAATAGAGAATTAAAACCACAGAAATACAGTTATATTATTGTTGATGAAAGTCAGGACCTATCCCGTGTCCAGTTAGAGCTAATCCGAGAAATGTATGAGGAATCGGCTCATAGTATCATTATTTTTATTTCTGATGTCGCTCAAAGTATATATACCCAGTCATGGTTATCTAAGCAAAGCTTTAAAAGCGTTGGTTTTGATATGTCAGGTAAATCTAGTGTTTTATCAAAAAACTATCGAACTACGAAACAAATTGCTTTGGCAGCATATTCGCTAATTAATCATGATATGGATTTAAAAAGTAACAGCAATTATGTGGAACCGGAATTAATAGAGCGGAGTGGAGTCAAGCCGCGTTATCGTCATTTTACAGAGGAAGAAAAAGAGTTTGCATATATCACTACAGAGATTAAGAAATGTGCAATCAAATATGAGTTGAGAGATATTGTTGTTGTAGCAAGGAATAAAGGATATCTGGATAAACTGAAAATCTATTTTTTGAAGCATGGAGTAGATGCAGAATTATCTAAGGAATTGGAACATAGTAATGAGAATTCTTTTTGTGTGGATAAGGTCAAGCTGTTTACATTGCATTCGATTAAGGGACTGGAAGCTTCTGTAGTATTTATTGCTGGAATTAATGAGAACATTTTGCCGTTTTCACGGGAAAAATTAGATGAAGAGCGGAAACTTTTATATGTTGGAATGACGAGAGCAAAGGAATTGCTTTATTTGACTAGTAGTAGGAAGGAGTCTGTATTTGTTGGCGAAATTAAGCAGGAATTTTTGCAGTTGTCTGATGATGAAAAAGAAGATTTTTATGATATTTCTATAGAAAATTATCAATTTTTTGACCAGATTAGGAAAATTGATAGTGAAGAGGAGAAAGTGCGGCAATGGTACTTGGAGAAATTGGAGATAAAATATGGTTATCCGGTACAGCATATGAAAACAGAAGCACTTGTAAAATATGGAAGTAAAACTTTTTATGTAGACATAGCGGTATATGAGGATGATACAAGAGAGATGCCACTTATGTATGTGGAAATAAAAAAGCCAGGTGAAGACCTTATAGATGCATTGAAACAGGTTAAATGTTATATTGTACCGGGAAATGCTGCAAAGTACATTGTGGTAACTGATGGTACAAAGCAAATTGTAGAAGAATATGAAAATGAAACTTATACCGTTTGCGATGATATACCGTTTTTTAATATAGAAGAACAGGAAAGTGAAGTTTTCCAATATTATGATTTTATGCATAACAGAAAGCTGGAATATAAACAAACTGGAAATGAAGATTTCTGCTTGCGGAGCGTTGTGGATGATACAGAGATGGAGTACACGCATTTGCCAATAAAGGGTAATGTAGCAGCGGGTAACCTCAAATATGTAAATGTTGAACATGACAGAGAAGAAATAATTCCGTTAGAGGCGGTGAAAGTTCCGGATATGAAATTTGTATTGCAGGTATCGGGTGATAGCATGGTTGATTTTAATATTTTGGATGGCGACAGGATTGTAATAAAAAAGCAGGCTTTTGCCCAGGAGGGGAGCATCATTGTTGGGGGAAATATGACAATGAATGAAGCCACGGTAAAGCAATTTCATTATGACGGACAAGAAAATGTAATTTTGCATGCAGGTAATAAAAAATATCAGGATATTATAATTAGGGTAGAAGATTTTTATATTAATGGAATTGTTGTTGGTGTAATAAGGAAGAAGAGACAAGTGACAGGGGAAACAATATAATAGATTTTCTTTAATCATGTAACAATATCTGGGTTCATTGAACAATCTCGTTAGCATGTTTGATTAAAACCAAATTTATACTTATCTTTTCATGCTCAATTTTATATACCAAAGGGCAGTAGGGGGACAGGAAAGTACTGATAGTTTAGAAAAGAATTGTTAAGTGGGAAGGGGAAGCGTTTTGCCTCATATATAAAAAATGTTTGTTCTTCTTGTAGCTTGTAGTATAATTATTCTATGGAAATTGGAGGGAATGGATATAATTGTCGAAAGGAAGGTGAATTCATGGCAATACCAACAAACATCAAAACTCTATTATCTGGCGAAGTAGTAGAGTGGGCAAGAATCGAATTTAAAGAAACATGGGACGCAGCAGCTTCCTTGAAAACTATCTGTGCATTTGCCAATGACCTTGATAATTGGGGTGGCGGATATATTGTTATTGGTGTAGAAGAAGATAATGGCAGACCAGTTTATCCGTTAAAGGGTGTTCCTACAGATAAATTAGATGCGTATCAGAAGAGTATATATGCTAAGTGTAAGCTGATTAGACCAGTTTATATGCCAATAATAGGAGTGGAGACATATCGAGACAGGCAGTTTATTGTTATCTGGTGTCCTGGTGGGGATAATAGACCATATTCTTCTCCTAAGACCATGGAAAAAGACAATAAAGAACGTATTTATTATATCCGTAAGGCATCCAATACGGTGAAACCCTCAGACGATGAAGAAAAGGATTTGTTTAATCTTGCCAATAGAGTACCATTTGATGATAGAGCGAATCATCAGGCAGAGATATCTGATTTAAATATAACATTGATTCAAAATTATTTGAAAGAAGTTAAGAGTTCTCTGTATGAGAAGTCAAAAACCGGGGATTTTGTGGAAGTTTGTAGTGATATGAATATTATTAGTAATCTTCCGGAGTATGTAAAACCAAAGAATGTTGGTCTGATGTTTTTTAGTATGGAGCCGGACAAGTTCTTTCCATATACGCAGATAGATATTGTTCAATTTCCACAAGGGTTAGGTGGTAACGATATTATCGAAAATACATTTAAAGGACCGATTCACCAGCAGCTTAGAGATGCGCTCCAATTTATTAAAAATACAATTATTACAGAAAAAGTTGTTAAGCATCCAGATAGAGCGGAAGCAGATCGTTACTTCAATTATCCATATGCAGCAATAGAGGAAGCTTTGTCTAATGCAGTATATCATCGTGCATATGATGTCCGCGAACCAATTGAAGTGCGTGTTGAACATGACAGAATAGAGATTGTAAGTTTTCCGGGGCCGGACCGTTCAGTGACGCAGGAGGGTTTGAAAAATTATCGTGTATCAAATCGTAGATACAGAAATCGTCGAATTGGTGACTTCTTAAAAGAGTTGCATTTGACAGAAGGAAGAAATACTGGATTTAAGAAGATTTTGAATGCTCTTGAGGCAAATGGTTCACCCAAGCCGGAATTTGAGACGGATGATGACCATAGTTACTTTATATCAAGGTTGTTTGTGCATGAAGGTTTTTTGAAAGAAGAGCCGGAAAGGAGCCGAAAGGGAGCCGAAAAGGAGCCGAAAAAAAGAGCCGAAAGAAAACAGACAATTTTAGAAATTTTGAAAGAGAATTCTACAATGACACAGACTCAGCTTATGGAGAAAATGAGTTTAAGCAGAAAACAAGTACAAAAAGACATGAAGGAATTGCAGGAGGAAGGTGCGCTTGCACGAGAAGGTTCTAATAGAAATGGACAATGGATTGTAAAGCAGTAATTTAATCATAGCAAAAAAGCAATAGAGATAATAATGGATTTAACAACTACTGGAGAAAATGTAATGAAAAATATTTATAAACAACTTCACCAAGCCACTACAACTGCATTTATTGACAACACTTACCCTTCAAACCTTGCCTATAAACCACAATTTGTTTCCAATAATTACAGGGAAGGGCGCAAGGTTTTATCATCGATTGAGAGTGAGTTATCCAATTGCGATGAATTTTCCATTAGTGTTGCATTTATTACAATGAGTGGTATTACGCCTTTATTGCAGATGCTTGAAGAACTAGAGCAAAAGAATATTCCTGGTCGGATTTTGACAACGGATTATTTAAATTTTAGTGAGCCAAGGGCGTTAGAAAAGCTGGCAGGATTAAAAAATATTGAGCTTAGAATGTATTCGGCTAATGCTTCAGATGTTGGGTTCCATACAAAGGGATATATTTTTAAAGATAAGGAGATTTATCGGATTATTGTGGGAAGCTCCAATATGACTTTAAGTGCACTTACCACAAATAAGGAGTGGAATACCAGACTGGTGTCTACGGAACAGGGGGAGTATGCACAGCAGGTGCTAGATGAATTTAGTGAGTTGTGGAATTCACAATATACTTCAGCTTATGAGGAGTTCATAGAACGGTATCGGTTGCATTATGAAGTGGTCAAGAAACAGAAAAGGATTGCAAAGCAAGCAGAGCTTCCCTCTATAGAACAGTATCGTTTGCAACCGAATTCTATGCAGCTTGCCTTTATTAATAATTTGCAAAAGCTCCAAAGGGAAGGAGCGAAAAGGGCATTATTGATTTCTGCCACAGGTACGGGTAAAACCTATGCATCAGCATTTGCACTCCGGGAAAATAATCCTAGGAAAGTATTATTTTTAGTACATAGAGAACAGATAGCGAAACAGGCGATAAATAGCTACAAGAAAGTTTTTGACAATACCAAGACCTTTGGGCTTCTCTCTGGTAATTCAAAAGAGTATGAGGCAGATTATTTATTTTCCACCATGCAAATGATGGCAAAGCAGGAGACTTTAGCACGTTTCAAAAAGGATGAATTTGATACCATTATCATTGATGAAGTGCATCGTGCTGGGGCGGATAGTTACCAGCGGATAATCCAGTATTTTCAACCGCACTTTTGGCTTGGTATGACCGCCAGCCCGGACCGTACAGATGATTTTGACATCTATAATTTGTTTGACCATAATATTGCTTATGAGATTCGTTTGCAACAGGCATTGGAGGAAAATTTACTTTGTCCATTTCATTATTTTGGTATCACAGATTTGGAAATAAATGGACAGGTATTTGATGATAATACTGGTGTGCGTAATTTTGCATATTTGGTTTGCGATGCCCGTGTGGATTATGTGATAGAGAAGGCAAATTATTACGGATATAGCGGTGAACGTGTAAAAGGTTTGATATTCTGTAGCCGGAAGGAAGAGGGAATTGAATTATCTAAGAAATTTAATTCTCGGGGATACCATACAGAATTTCTTTGTGGCGATGATTCTCAGAATAAACGGGAAGATTGCATTGAGCGGTTGACGAATGATGACAGAGATGACAGATTGGATTATATTTTCACGATTGATATTTTTAATGAAGGTGTTGATATACCAGAAATTAACCAAGTGATTATGCTTCGGCCAACAGAAAGTCCGATTGTATTTATCCAGCAGCTAGGGCGTGGGTTAAGGAAAGCAGAAGATAAGGAATATGTTGTAATACTGGATTTTATTGGTAATTATATGAATAACTTTATGATTCCGATTGCCCTGTCTGGCGACCGTAGCTATAACAAAGATACTATCCGCCGGTATGTTCGCGAGGGCTCGAAGGTGATTCCGGGAAGCTCTACTATCCATTTTGATGAGATTTCAAAAAAACGGATTTATGCTTCTATTGATAATGCTAAAACCAACGATTTAAAATTACTTCGCGAATCTTATCAAAATCTCAAATATAAATTGGGAAGAATCCCTTCCATTCAGGATTTTGATGAATATGGGGCTGTTGATATAACGAAGATTTTTGAAAAAATGGGTTCCTATTATGCATTTTTAGTAAAATATGAAAAGGAATATGCAGTACGCTTGACAGAGGAAGAAGCGCAGATTATTGAATATTTGTCAAGGAAAGTAGCAAAGGGGAAACGTGTACATGAGTTGGAAATGTTAAAGGATTTGCAAAACCAACCAGCACATATTTTACATTTTTTTAAAACTATGTTACAGCAGAAGTACGATATTACTCTATTAGAGGAAGTACAGGATTCGGTTATCCGTAATCTTACCAATGAATTTCCGAAGGAAGAAGAGAAGAAAAAGTTTAATGGTTGTGTATTTTTAGAGCTAAATGACAATGAAGAATATCAGATAGCGCCACATTTTAAGCAAATGCTCAAAAATAAGATTTTTTCGGATATGGTATATGAATTGGTGGATTTTGGAATTAAGAGGTATCAGAAAAACTATGCAAACCGCTATAAAGATACGAACTTTCAACTATATCAGAAATATACTTATGAAGATGTGTGCCGGTTATTGAATTGGAAGCGTAACCTGAATGCACAGAATATAGGTGGATATTTTTATGATTCCGAGACAAAAACGATGCCTGTCTTTATCAACTACGATAAGGCAGAGGATGCCATTGCATATGAGGACCGTTTTATTTCTAATCAGGAGTTGATTGCGTTGTCAAAACATCCAAGGAAAATCACTTCTAGTGATGTGGCTCACATTTATAAGGGAACACCAGAGGATGCAGACAACCGGATTTTTCTGTTTGTTCGTAAAAATAAGGACGATAAAGAAGCAAAAGAATTTTATTTTTTAGGGGAGATTTATGCGGTAGGTGAACCTAAGCCAATCTATATGGAATCCACGAAGGATGATGCATTTGAGATTACATATCGTTTAGATGTACCAGTAAGGGATGATATTTATGATTATATTACAGGAGAATAAGAGGAGACATTGAGCCTGCAATTCATAATTGCGGTAACTATTCAGCCTTTGGCTTCATAGTTACTAATTATGCCTATGAATTAACATACAAATATTGAAAAATAAAATATATATGTTAATATCAAATCAGACAGAAACAGCGAGTACCTGCGTCAGAAGTTCATACACCAGATAGGAGGAGACCGCAATGGAAGATTTAGAGCGAATATATCAGTTGATTTCAAAAGAAGAGAAAAAAGTTCTTGCAAATTTAGAAAAAATAGACAAGGAGCTTCAGGAGCTTGGAACGGAACAGAAATCCATTGTGATTAAAACCATTAAGGGGAAGAAATACTATTATGAGCAGTGGAGAGAAAAAGGTACTATAAAGTACAGGTCGCTTGGAAGGGTATATCCCGGTGCCATCTGCCAGACAGAAAAGCAGATTTCCAGAAGAAAAGAACTTTTGGCTATGCAAAAAGAACAAAGGTTGCTTAACCTGCAGCTTAAGCAGACTTTACAGGGATTGGAGAAACAGCGTATGGAAGAAAAAATGCTTTCCGATTATTCCTTTGAGGTTTTCTGGCGGGATGAGATTACAGCTCGGGTATCGGTAAAAGGAAGTAAGGTGCATGTGTCGCGATATTGCGAACATCCGGTAAAGCAGTTGTTTGCAAAGGAGAACATGACGAGATACCAGTTGAATAAGATTTTGGAAATGCGGTGCTTTGAAAAGGAAAGAGGAGATATCCGGCAGATATTAGAGCATTTGGGGTTAAAGGAATATAATCCACAGGAAATAGTAAAAAGAACCCATGGAGTATCGTATAATGATTATATCTGGTTCCGTTTTCCAGGTGAGAATCTAACGGCTAAGGATGTTTTGGTGAGGTAGGATAGCCCATTTGCCCTCAAACTCAAAACTACGCTCGTACACGCCGCCGTTTTTGATGATAGTTTTAACGGAAGGCGTATTTTCTCTTTCAACTGAAAGGTGAATTTCTTGTAAACCTACATTTCTTGCCACATCTAAAACCTGTTTCAACATTTCTGTAGCATATCCTTTTCGGCGTTCTGAAGGTCTAACACTATAACCAGAATTTCCAAAATCTTTTAAAAAGTCATTGAGTGTATGTCTTAAGTCAATAATTCCAACGATTCTGTCGTTTTCATCAACGGCAAAGAATGTATCAGTTACTACCCAGGTCGGATTTACAGTATCAATAGACATATTGTTTGTTACGGATATAAGCCATTTTTCATATGATTCAGTTTTATCTAGTAATTCACTTCCATTAATTATCATTTCACCATTATCAAAGTGTTCTTGTCTATAAGCAAGTGCATTCTCTTTTATGTCCATTGTTGGTCTGATTAATTTTATCATTATTTAAATTACCTCCAAAAAGCAATTTTTTATTACAAGTCATACTCAAGTTCGGTAGGTAAATCATTCCAAAGCTCCGTTCTTGTTTTATTCGTCCTTAATTTTTCCAGTACTTTTAAATCAGGATTCGGATAGACAGTAAAACAGTCCTTTTCACCTTTCTCAAGACGAACCGGAAAAGCAAGTTGCTCTTTATCTATTGAAAACTGTGCATTTACTCTTTCTTTGTTTCCTCTTGCATCAAGTCGTATCCACTTTTTATACTCTTTAATATATACACCATTAAGCCCGTGATAGATTAAGACAGGAGCTGTTTCGTCATCTAAAATCAGTTTCTGATAGCAAAACCCTGTCGGAATAGATTTGTAACGCAATAAAGCAGCTAACAAATGTGATTTTGCAAAGCAAATACCATGTCCTGCCCTCAATACTTCAGAAGCAGTACAAGTGATAATGTCCTCGTTTATATCTGCTGAATGAGAAATGTTATCTCTTACATATTCATATGCTACTTTGATATATTCAAGCTCGCTTCCTGCTTTTTGGAATAACGAGTCAGCAAGTCCGGTTATGATTTCATTTCTGTAATCAATCACATCGTCTTCTTTTATATATTCTTGTATTCTATCTGTTGATGGTATGACGCTCATGACCAACCATTCCTCTGACACTGTTTTTAAATCTAAAACCATAAATACATCGGAGTGTTCATTTTGATTGTATCTTTCTGTATCGACAAACCCTGACCTGCGATATAACGCAATAGCTTTTTTACTTGTAGACAGAGAATCCAAATACATATTTTCATAGCCATATTCTTTGGCATAAACTATGGCTTTTTGGAGCAAACATTTTCCATACCCTTTGCCATGATATTGCTTCAGCAAATATAGTGATTTCAATTCACAACTTTTATCATTCAATTCCTTAACTGCAACTGTCCCAATTATTTTATCATGGTCAAACATACACCAAAAACCTTTAAAAGAATTATCAATATCCATATAAAAGCTATGTTGGCCATCTATATCCAAAGACCTTCCTGATTCAGGTAAACATTTTTCTAAAAAGGCTAACAGAAGCGATTCATACATTTTTTTATACTTTATCGGTTCAAATGACTTTTTCACATAAAATCTCCTTTATTTAAATGCAAAATTCAGTTTTTATTATAACAAAGAAGAATCTAATGTTCTACTTATATTTTTTCAAGATGTTAACATAGGCAGGCTGTTATTTGCGGTCTGCCAAAATAAATCACCATTCGACTAAATTATAAATCTCGTTTTGCCTGATTCTTATTTATAAAGCATTAGAAGTATTTCAATCAGTTCACACAGTCCGTTCATAATGTGTTATACTTTGTTATGTGATTTTGCTTCCCTTGTTTTTGCTCTTATGAGGGTTGGCAAAAGAACCTCCGTCCAGGGAGAAGGAAGTGCTGGAATATCAGCTGAGAAAGTATGAGGAAAAAGGAATTTTATAGGGAAAAACATCTGTGGATGTTAGAGAATACAAGGAGAAAACACATATGAGAACACTTACCCAAAATCATGTCGTACATTTAAATGCATATCTGGCAAAGCAAAAGCTTCCTTTTTGTATACATTGGAAAAGTGAAACCAATGCGTTGGTTAAATTTTCTAGTTGCCAAGCATATGAAAAATGGTCCAGTGGACCATTTTTGAGCGATAGTACAAGTAATGGGGAAGAGGAATTACTGCAGGAGACTGTTACAGAATACTTAAAGCAGCAAGGATTTGTGACTACATTTTCGGAAGATGGGACATCTTTTTCCGTGGCAGAGAAACAGATAGAAGTGGTTGCTGCCATTATCCGAGAAGAGGATAAGATATTTGCAACCCAGCGTGGTTATGGAGAGTTTAAGGATGGCTGGGAGTTCCCAGGGGGCAAGATGGAACCGGGGGAGACACCCCAGCAGGCACTAATCAGGGAAATCCGGGAGGAATTGGACACGGAGATTGAAGTGGGAAAATTAGTGGATACGGTGGAATATGATTACCCGAATTTTCATTTAACCATGCACTGTTATCTCTGTACGATAAAATCAGGGAAACTGATATTAAAGGAGCATGAGGCGGCAAAATGGCTGACAAAGGAGAATTTGGATAGCGTAGATTGGCTGCCTGCGGATGAAGGGTTGATTGGAAAGCTGAAAAGCAATTTGTAAAGGAAAGACCTGCAAAAAAGTAATATGGAGAGAGGCCGGAGAGATGAATACTTTTCCTGGTAAGATTGATGGACATGTGATAAGGTGGTATACAGATAAAGATAACTATGGTAAAAATTTAAACCGGATGGTTTCCTTTTTGGCAATTGAGAAGTTAGAAGATAGTATGGAAGTAAATTTACTTTTCATAGATGAGGAATACGAAATTATTTGTATATTACCCTGTTCTAATCTGGAGGATGCATTTGATACGGTTGATGTTTCTTATGATGCCTGGCATAGGACAGAAGATATAGAAAATATTTCTAAAGTTAACCGGGAATATAAAGTGCGGAGACTCCTGCTTTGGCTGAAGAAAAAAATAAAATATGTTGTACGTATAGTGATATTTCTTGTTTTTTTGGGGTTATTAGTTTATGGGTCTATACCGGCATATGGAAGCCATGTATTGTGGTTTGAACTCGTTAGAATATGTCCGTGTTTACTTTTTTTAATACTCCTTTTGCTATTCTGCATGAAAGGTTTTATAAATAATAAAGGCTTCAGCAAAATGTGCTGGGGCATTGGCTGCGCTGTGTCTGTGTCTCTCGTTATTTTTTTAGGCAAAGATTTAACGGATGTATGTATAGATTTTCAAACAGAGCCTAAACAGATATATATGGAAAATACCAGATATACCAGGTCATCAGGCATGAGGGGACGACGTACATACTATTATATATCGGGGATGGTAGACGGAACATTAAAGAAATATGAGGTTACAGGTTGTGATTTCACTCTATTAGAAGATATTAACGCAAGCCATGGGACGGTATGTATAATGGTCTATGAGCATTCAGATGCGGTTGTATCGGTAGAGTTATGCTTTGATTAAGAAACGTAAATTTGCTGCAGCCGTTATTATTAATGAAATGGTTGCTTTATAAGAAAACCTTGAATGTTTAAGAAATTAAGAAGAATGGAGGCATCAGATAATGAAATTTGAATTGCGAAAATGGAACTTAGAGGATTCACAGGATGTTGCATACTATGCCAATAATAAAAAGATTGCGGCAAACCTTAGAAATGTATTTCCGTATCCATATATATTTGCAGATGCAGAGGGTTATATCCGCTCCTGTGTGGAAAATAGTGAGGAGAGGCAGCTTTGCCGTGCAATCGTGGTAAATGGGCGTGCGGCAGGCAGTGTGGGAATATTTTGCGGAACGGATGTCTATGAGAAAAGTGCAGAACTGGGCTATTGGCTGGCAGAAGAATTCTGGGGCAAGGGTATTATGACAGAGGCTGTGAAGCAGCTCTGCCAGGAGGCATTTGAAAGGTTTGATATCGTGCGGATATATGCAGAACCCTTTGCCTATAATACCGGTTCCCGGCGGGTACTGGAAAAAGCAGGATTTTCTCTGGAGGGTATCATGAAAAAGGGAGTCTGTAAAAACGGCCAGATACATGATTACTGCATGTATGCATTGCTGAAGGATACAGACTAAGATATTATGCAGACAAAGAAGAGGAAAACATGGTTAAAAAAACAATTGATAACTTTAATCTGGCTCAAATCTGTGAATCGGGACAGTGTTTCCGGATGAGAGCAGAAAATGAAAATACATACAGTATCATTGCGGGTGACCGGTATTTAAAAATAGAACAGACCAAAGAAGAATGTACTTTTTATTGTGAGGAAACAGAGTTTGAGGAATTCTGGAGGACATATTTTAATTTGGAGGCCGACTATACGGTGTATATCGGTCAGATTAACCCGAAGGATGTGTATTTGAAAAATGCAGCGGAATTTGGCTGTGGAATACGGATTTTGCAGCAGGATTTATGGGAAATGATTGTGTCATTCCTGATTTCCCAGCAGAATAATATTGTGCGGATTCGCCGGTGTATAGAAAATATCTGTGAGACATATGGGGAAGAAAGAGTAAATGCTTATGGAGAGGTCTATTATTCGTTTCCGGGGCCAGAGAGACTGGCGGTGTTAGAGGAGGATGCATTAAAGGAATGTAATCTTGGATACCGCAGTAAATATGTAGTGCGTACTGCAAAGAGCATTGTGTCGGGAGAGGTGTGCTTAGATGCAATCCGACAGCTGCCATATGAGCAGGCGAAGGAAGAACTGTTGCAATTATACGGTGTGGGAGAAAAGGTGGCGGACTGTATCTGCCTTTTTGCACTGCACCACTTGCAGGCATTTCCGGTAGATACCCATATAAACCAGGCGTTACAGCAACACTACAAAAGAGGCTTTCCGAAACGGCGGTATAAGGGATTTGAAGGTGTGCTGCAGCAGTATATATTTTACTATGAACTGCTTGGGAAAAAGAATTCTGTAAATGACTGACCATGCTGGAAATCATCAAGAATATGTCAGCGGTAAGCTGCAACAATATCATTTTCCAGAATAATGGTTTTACCGTCAGGAATGAGATTTTCGTCACCCCGGATAATCAGGGCAATCAATTCGTTTGGAGGCAGATTCAGCTCTTCAATGGAATGATTGCACCATTGATGGTCTTTATCAATCAGAATTTCTTCCAGTTTTTCATGCTCTGCCGGTTCGTAGGCAGGAACACTTAATATAATGCTGTCGCCGGCAAGAATTCTGGTATCTCCCCGAGGAATCAGGGTTTCTTTGTTGCGTTTAATCATAAGGGCAAGGGAGCCGGTGGGCATAGCTACATTTTTCACCAGTTGGTTTTCCCAGTTATGCCCCTTTGGAATAAACATACGCATCAGGGTAATGGCAGACTCCTCCTGGTAATCGTTAAAGGTCTTGCGGACATCAGAGGCTTCATCTACCATATCCAGCCTTCGGGCGACATTAGGAAGCAAAGTACCCTGAATGGCAACGGAAAAAAGTGCAACCATAAATACGATATGGAACAAATCGGAATCTAAAGAAGCGCCGCTGGCAATAACCATTGTTGCAAAAACGATGGAGGCAGCCCCTCGCAGGCCTGCCCAGGATACCAGAATACATTGACGGGTACTGCATTTAAACGGTTTTAAAAGGATAAACACAGCAAGAGGTCTTGCGATTACGGCAAGGAAAAAAACAATTATCAGTGCAGGTACAATGATGGTAGGAAGCTTATGGGGAAATGCCAGTAAGCCCAGAAGGAAAAACAGGAAAATCTGTGCCAGGCTGGTGATTCCGTCAAAGAAAGGAATCAGTACATTTTTATTTTTAATCCGGCTATTGCCCACGATAATTCCCATCAGATAAACGCTTAAATAAGCATTTCCGCCGATAAAATGAGAGAGACCATAACAAAACAGGACGGTGGCAATCATAAAAATAGTGTCCAGCCCGTCTGCAATTAAATTGCTTTTTGTCAGTAACCAGACGGCACCGAGAGCAAATAGAATACCGATGGCACTGCCATATACAAGCTGGGCAAAAACAGAATACAGGAGGTTACCGCTTTCGCCGGCTCCAAGCAGACCAATTCCAATCACGGTGAGCATATAGGAAACCGGGTCATTGCTTCCACTTTCCATTTCCAGCAGCGAAGCAGTTCCCTCTTTTAAATTCAGTTTTTTCTGGCGCAGAATGGAGAATACGCTGGCAGCATCGGTGGAAGATAGAACTCCGCCAATCAGAAAGCTTTCTGTAATTG